>Ga0307963_1001496_pt1 | contig 17926 bp, 18 predicted proteins | sample OrgLakmetagen594_FD_201829 | JGI IMG/M metagenome (GOLD analysis project Ga0307963, IMG submission 201829) | Saline water microbial communities from Organic Lake, Antarctica - #594 | ecosystem: Environmental > Aquatic > Non-marine Saline and Alkaline > Saline | place: Antarctica: Organic Lake...
TCAGGAGCCGGTTTCAGGCCAAGCCTGCAACGAATGACCCTCTTGATCCCCATTGGATTTTCCTTTCCTTTTCGCGGTGGAGGAGCTTTACGGTACTCGGTACCAAAGTGGCCCCTTTTCCTTAATTTATGTGGGGAGTGGCTTTGCTCACTGCCTGCATAATTTTTCTTTTCTTTTCAATCACACCACCTGCGTGCTGTTTCATTCCTTAAAAAAGGCAGTTTGTAGCTCACAATCTTCTTTGCCAGAGCGGTCAGATCAAATTGCTGATACTTTGAAGTACAAGAAGACTTAGCACCAACCTGTTGATTTCTCTGGCTCATTGAACAGACCTTGTCAAAACGACCTGCTAATTCCTTGATCGCAAAGAACATTACTTTTGAAAAGAAACCGCACCCCAAGGAGAGTCTCTCGTTGAGGTAATGTACAATGAGTACAGCACAAATTTGTTGTCCAGCATTTCAAGGCAGCAACAAGTGAAGCTTGATGCACAAAAATCACGAAATAAGATACAGGGCCGGTGTGCCAGTGAAGGGCGGTTAGTGGGCAGCTGCCCTGTAAGCCTAGTGGTCTGTGGTCAGACAAAACTCCTCAGAGTCGTGGGTTCAAATCTGCTTGGTGATATGAGTGCTCTGCTATCTGCCAGCATTGTCTTTGGAGCTCTAATCCATGTTCGGGGTGTGATCATCGCTTGTTAATGATTTCCTTTCTCAGCAGAACACTAATAGACCTTTTCTCTTTCTTTCTGAGCTTATGGATTTATTTGTGGCTGGCCGAGACCAGTCAGCAGCCGATCAGCCAAACAACCTGACTGAAGGTCACGACCCCCCATTGTAACCATTGTAACCATTGTGATCATCGCTTGCACTCCTTTACAGAGGTTCGACAATAAGCCATCAATTTAAAAGTGTGAGTGCTAGGCGCTCTTTTACAAAAAATTACAGAGAGTTTACAGAGTAAGCCATCAATCAAAAAGTGTGACTGCTAGGCGCTCTTTTACAGCCTGGAAAAGCACTCTGGCCGTGGTGTCGCGTTTAGCTCAAGCGCTAGTTAGATTAATGCGCACAAAAAGCAGGGAGGATAGTGGTTACAAAAGTCGCATGAATGAGGAGAAGGTTCAACCTTTGATGACGGCGATAGGTCGCAGCTTCACGCATTTCTTTGAAATGCCCGCAATGTGGCATGTGTCGACTACCTCGCTCACATCCTACATTGCAAAAAAAGTGACACAGGTATTAAGTAAGGTATGTGCAGCAAAGGTCAGCGTAAATCTAACCAATAGCAATGCGCAGCACTTGAGTTTACTCTAGGAGCCTCTCCTTTTCCTTAATTAATGTGGGGAGTGGCTTTCACTGCCTGCGTAGTTTGTTTTCTAGGAGCCTCCACCCAAAAAAGCCCACGGAAAAAAAGACTGACAGTGCACGTAATGCAGTCACTACCGCACGTAATGCAGTCGACAAAAGCAGCCACAGTCCAGAACTGTATGCACAGAGCACACCTTGTAGCTTTCCGGCGCCTCCTCCATGACCAGCTTAGGGGAGGCCACTCGAATTGCTATGCCCTTTGCCTGAAAGGAAAACAAAGGGAAGAGGAAAGTTAAGCCCTATGTCCGCGTATATCGCTACATCATTTTGTATCTACCAGTAATGCCATACAGTCACACTCTTGCAATCCACTGTAATTAGCTATGCAAGGCGTTTTTACCCTTCTTTCTCATGCAAGGAGATTACGTGGCATGCACAACATGCAACCAAATGGGGGTGCAAACGAACACAGTTTGCTTTCTGGTTTTCCTTCTTGCTGCTTTTGTTCTACATCCGTGTGATGGATCAGTAGAAGAGCTTGCTTTTCGTGGTTGTCGAGGAGCGAGAGAGAAAGCGGCAAGCAACAAGGCAGCTGATTTGTAGTTAATCAAGAGCTTTCAACAACTCAGAGCTGTGGGCCAGCCCTACCCTGTGACTGCTCTAAGCATATGCTGAGTCCTCAAGCCCTCGTGGGAAGCACAATCCTTTCTCACAAATATATCCTTTTGTCTTTAAACTCACCTTCAGCGCATCCAACAAACACGTCTTGGTACTCACCTTCAGCGCATCCAACAAACACGTCTTAATACTCACCTTCAGCGCATCTAACACGTCTTAATACTCACCTTCAGCGCATCCAACAAACACGTCTTGATACTCACCTTCAGCGCATCCAACAAACACGTCTTGGTACTCACCTTCAGCGCATCCAACACGTCTTGGTACTCCAGTTTGTTCCTTGAGCTGTTGCGGCTACGCGCCCGGCCAGCGCCATGGCACGTACTACACAGTGCGTGTTGTGTGTGTGTGTGTGTGTGTGTGTGTGTGTGTGTGCGCGGGCATGTGTGTATGTGTGTGTGCGTGTGTGCGTGTGCATGAGTGTGTGCATGTGTGTGTTAAACAATAACACCTTTGCTTCAGCTGACCTTCCTTGCCTCGCAGTGCCACGTCTGACCCCGGAACTAGATCCAGACCAGACCATACTCAAGCTTTAGCGAGTTAAAACGTCTGACCCCGGAACTAGATCCAGACCAGACCATAATCGAGATTTAGTGAGTTAAAACGTCTGACCCCGGAACTAGATCCAGACCAGCTTTTTAGCCACCTACTGACTCCTTTGATAATAAAAACACCACCTCGATTAAAGAAGCACCCTCAAAATCTCCCTTCATTAATAGATGGTGGGAGCAAAAACGATGCTCGGAGCTCCAATTACGCCCCCACGCACCCTATCCACTTGCTTATTGGACAAGGGAATGGAATCATTGCCCGTTTTACTAATTCCTTTCCACAAGCACCCTCCCCATTTGCTTGTTAAACAAGTCTACCTGCCAGTTTGCAATGCCTGTATGTGCCCATCGCCCCATTCATTGTGCGCTGCTCTAAATTTTGTGCACAACCTCCTCCTTTATGTCTAGGCACCCTGCACACTGGTTGTCCCCGTGAAAAACCCACCCTACCAGTCTCACTTAGCTCTCCACCCAATTCAAAGCCCCCTATTCCTCATCTGAATGCTAAATACTTGATGTTATATCCAAATCATTGACATTTGCTGGAAATTTGGCATTCTGGGGGGTTCTGTGGGCCCGCTGCGTATTTTGCACCCACTTTGGCAGGAAAAAGGTGCATTTCTGAGGTTGCCCCGATCGACCTGTGCTTTAAAATATAAGCATTTTTAATGTTATGTAACAATGCTGCAATGTCAGATTTGGGGCAGGGGTACTGGGAATGCCGGCGAGTGGAAGGCACTCACTCAAGGAACAGGGGAAAAAGAGAAAAATTTGCTGCGGCGCGTTTCAGCCCAGTTTTTCCTCTCAGCGTTGCTGGGAATCTATACGCGTCAAATTAAATTTGAATGGGGCCAAACGATGGCCTGTGTAAAAAGCGGTGTGGTTTTTCCTGAGTGTCGCATCACAGTTTCTGTGGTGCACTCGCATCACAAATTCTGTGGTGCACTCGCATCATAAATTCTGTGGTGCACTCGCATCACAAATTCTGTGGTGCAGACCCCCTGCATGCTTCACCCTGCCTACCAAACGCGCACTCTCATAATTTCTTCTATTTTGCAAACAATCTTTAATCTTCTGCACGCTGCACCCTGCCTACCAAACGTCTCCTCAAAGCTCAAACTCTGAGCTCAGGATTTCTTCTATCTTGCAAACAATCTTTATTCTCCTGCATCCTGCACCCTGCCTACCAAACGTCTCCTCAAAGCTCTGTTTCATGTCGCAAACGATTCTTATTCTCCCTCCTGCCATTCCTGCACCCTACCTGCCAGACATTTCCTCGACGCGTGATTGTAAGCACACTGCCGCCATCATGCGCTACTTTTCATCTTGTGCACAATTCCTTGTTTCCCAACCTGCCAAACACTCCCTCAATGCCCTTTCGTGTGCCAGTGAGCACACAGCCGCCATCGTGCACTGCTCTCTTTAATCTTGTACATGAATCCTCATTCCGCTATCTGCCAGCCAAACATCTCCTTAAATCCCTTTCGCGTGATAGTGAGCACACAGCTGCCATCATGCGCTACTTTTCATTTTGTGCACAATTCCTTGTTTCCCAACCTGCCAAACATTCCCTCAATGCCCTTTTGCGTGCCAGTGAGCACACAGCTGCCACTGTGCACTGCTCTTTTTAATCTTGTACATGAATCCTTATTCCCCTATCTGCCAGCCAAACATTTCCTCAACTCCCTTCTGCGTGACAGTGAGCACACAGCTGCCATCATGCGCTACTTTTCATCTTGTGCACAATTCCTTGTTTCCCAACCTGCCAAACATTCCCTCAATGCACCTTTGCGTGCCAGTGAGCACACAGCTGCCACTGTGCACTAATTTTTTAAATCTTGTACATGAATCCTTATTCCCCTACCTGCCAAACGTCTCCTCGAAGCCTTTTTGCGTGCCAGTGAGCACATAGCTGCAGGTGCCCATCGTGCCTCCGATCAGCACAGGCTGGCCAGTGAATTGGTAATCAACTGCACGCACACACACATACACACACTGATTGAAAGAGAAGCCAGAATTGAGTGTGTCTATTACCTCTGATGTACTAGGAAGTAGTGACATCTGCAACAAAGAAAAATGCCTGGAAAGATGCGGTGTCTGATTACTAGGCATTATACATAGTAATCATCATAGGTTATACATAGTAACCTATTCAGTAAGACGATGTACAGTGAATGCTTCATCAATCTGCATGCTATACTAGGCAGTCATGACATCTACAACGCAGAAAAATGCGGTGTCTTATTACTGGTTGGGAGCTCGGACAGACACGTCAGGAGTCCATCTAAGCACACCATAAAGGTTTGCATTTCGCGAATAATGCGCAGGATGCTTGGCACTCCCATAGATAGAGACACACGCATAGATAGAGACACACGATTAGATAGATACACACGCACATGTGCACACACACAGACACACACATAGGGGCACACACCCACATTCACCCACGCAAAACGCACATACACACCAGGAATCAATGGATGGTGAGGAGGAAAGGCACGGGTACTCCCCTTCCGATGAACCAGCAGCTTCTTCAGCTCCCCATCAACCATGTGCTCCTCCACCTGTGCGTTCAAAAAGGATTGTAATAAGGATTGTAAACAACTGACCTGGGCAAGGACATGCAACTGAACGCTGGATGTAAGCAGAAATAGGAGAAAGACAAAGGTTGTCCTAGTGGTAAACTTATTTGGCTTGGAAATTATTTTTAAGCCACGCAGCTGCATCCAGTCATGACGTCATGACAATCTATATGCACAGGTAGCTGCGTGTGTGCCGTGCGTTTCTTTGTGTATGAATATATGTGTGTGTATGAATATTTGTATGTAGTTTTGTGAGCATGCGTGTATGCATGTGTGTGTTATGTGTGTGTGTGTGTGGGAGAGAGAAAGACGCACATATACACATATATACACACAGAGAGAGTTGAGAGTGAGAGAGGAGAATTATTGTGACTACTCTTAAGGATTTTTTGTGTGCCCATCTTTGACCAAACCTGTCTCTTTCAATAGTCATAAGATCAAATTGGTGTCTTAAGATCAAATTGGTGTCGGCGAGATGCCCTAATTAAACGTAAGCCCGAGAAAAGAGAAAATTGTTGCAGTCCTTTTTAACACGAAGGATCTTGCACTGAGCTGTGATGTGTTGGACAATTGTTGCGGCGCCATGAACTGGGATATGATCTATTGATCTATTGGAACATCGTTGCACAGCCATGCACTGGGATGTGTGTACTGTTCTACTAAAATATTGTTGCAGAATCATGCACTGGGATATGATCTGCGGCGCCATGAACTGGGATATGATCTATTGATCTATTGAAAAATCGTTGCACAGCCATGCACTGGGATATGTATACTGGAATATTGTTGCACAGCCATGCACTGGGATGTGATATTTCGGAGCTGTTGCAGTTTTTCTTTTTACACAAAGGCTCATGCACTGGGATGTGACATATTGGAAATTCACTATGTTAACGAAATGCCAACGCCAATGCAGTTGGCGGTAGCTACTGTACAGCTGTACACTGCTGTGCAATCTGTACTTAATCTGCTGTACAGCTGTACACTGCTGTACAGTCTGTACTTCATCTACTGTACAGCTGTACGGTACTGTACAGTCTGCACTGTACACTACTGTACAGCTGTATGGTACTGTACAGTCTGCACTGTACACTGCTGTACAGTCTGCACTGTACACTACTGTACGGATAGCACTATGGTAGGTGGCTACTGTATGGCAGATAGCAAGCATATGATCACAACGATGGCGTGCAGAGGATTATTTTTTGTGGTGGATGAACTCACAATCTTTAAATACTTCCGAGTAACATGAGTTGTATAAAACTATGATTAGGAACGCCTTCGTAGGAATTAATGATTTCTTACGAGATGTAGAGATATTGATACGTAGCGAAAACAATTCAATTGAAGTGCTAGGATCAGAACATAATGGTTTGGTGATAAGCTGCTTTTACGCAGAGAAGAGGTGATGCACGGAGGGAAATTGCTTTTCGGTCAGAGGGTGGTTTCAGTTCAGTGGGTGGCTTCAGTTTGGTGGGTGGTCGGTGGGTGGTCAGTTTGGTCAGAGGGTGGTCAGTAGGGTCTGACACCCCAAGGGAGCTGTGGGACCCCTGTACGTACCTTTTGTAGGTCACTGCTACAAGTGTGGTACTACAACAACGATTTTCACAATATTTACATGTTTTACATACGCAGCCTAGCAGTCGCACGTTTTGACTGATGGCTTACTCTGTAAATCCAGTAAACTCTGTACGTACCTTGGCGATGTTGTGTTTTGTTGTGTTTTGACTGATGGCTTACTCTGTAAACTCTGTACGTACCTTGGCGATGTTGTGAGAGACATCATCGTTTTGACTGATGGCTTACTCTGTAAACTCAGTGAACTCTGTACGTACTCTGGCGATGTACAGTCACTCTGTACGTACCTTGGCGATATTGTGGGAGACGTCATACACGATGTGCATGTCGAGGTCGTCTGGGGTGCGTGAAAACATCTTGGCAAAGGTCTGTAGGGCGGACAGATGTAAATTTTATGACATGATTGATCAATTGATACCTATAAAGAATCAAATGATACCTTTATGACATATATATCATGATCAATTGATACCTATAAAGAAACAAATGATACCTTTATGACATATATATCATAACATCCTTTGATACCTATAAAGAATCAAATGATACCTTTATGACATATATATCATGATCAATTGATACCTATAAAGAAACAAATGATACCTTTATGACATATATATCATGATCAATTGATACCTATGAAGAAACAAATGATACCTTTATGACAAATATATCATAACATCCTTTGATACCTATAAAGAATCAAATGATACCTTTATGACATATTAATCATGATCAATTGATACCTATAAAGAATCAAATGATACCTTTATGAAATATATATCATAACATCCTGGCAAAGGTCTGCAGAGCGGACAGAGTCCAAAAATGTTTTAGAGGGAAGTGTGGTAACAGGGATGAGTTAAAGGGTTACTGGGCGAATGCTGCTTTGAAGCAAGGAGCACCTTTCATCAGGAGCCAGTCCCAAGCCAAGCCTTCCAAAGTACTTTGCATGCATGCGCGCACAATAAGTAAACCTTCAAAGTACTTTAAATACATGTGCGCGCAAATCATATATCTTTAAATCACTCTATATTTGTGCGTAGCAATAAATAGAGAGCAAAGGCAACCTTTCTAATTCCCATATCATAAATGTGGGTTTCACTGCCCGCGTATTTTTCCTGCTAGCTGATAGGTCTGGCCTCACTTTTTTAAAAAGCAACGTAGGTGGGTCGGATCACGGATTAGGAAGCATGCTGTTATCATTATAACGAGACCAAAGCTCAAATATTTGTGTTAGGCAGGAAAGTGATGCCTTTGTCAGGATATTAATTCAGCACGGCAGTGAGAAGAACCCTATCACTCAGCACAAATCAATCGGTAACTGAACAATTCATCAGAACGTGTCACAAATGTCTCACACGTTTGAAAGCGTTAGGAAGCATCCCTTGGCATAACCACACACAAATTTAGCATAACCACACACATATTTAGCATAACCACGCACATTTAGCATAACCACACACATTTAGCATAATCACGCACATTTAGCATAATCTAGCATAACCACGCACATTTAGCATAACCACACACAAAATTAACACACGTTTGAAAGCGTTAGGAAGCATCCCTTGGTGCATATTGATTGACCACATGCCAAACTGAATGTCTCAAGGAAAAACGACCCAAGAGGGAAGTCAAACGTGAAAAATTTTCACAACCCAGCACAAAGTGACACACAAGCACACAGAACAGTGACACACAAGCACAGAACAGTGACACACAATTGAGTCATACAAGCACAGAACAGCGACACAAAGAACAGTGACACACAAGCACACAGAACAGTGACACACAATCGAGTCACACAAGCACAGAACAGCGACGCTAATTCACAGACAAGTGGGCGGCACAGCCACGCATTTTTTCATGGACAGGCACAGTTCATCACACATAAACAAAGACGACACCGATTCAACTCGCTTGCCCTTGCCGGAAACTCTATACTTCTGTTGCACACAACCACATGGACGTGGCACACAACCACATGGATGTGGCACACAACCACATGGATGCGGCACACAACCACATGGATGTGGCACACAACCACATGGATGCGGCACACAACCACATGAATGTGGCACACAACCACATGGATGTGGCACACAATGGACACGTGAGGTAAGGTCAGGTAAGCTATTTATGCCTCTGGGGCATCTGAGCGGAAACTTACAGAAAGCCTGCTATCAAAGAACTCATAAAAAATAATTTTGTTGATGAGAAGTGGACACGTACCAGCGCACTGTTTGATGAGAGAAGTGGACACGTGGCCCACCAGTGCACTGTTTGATAATAAGGAACACGTGGCCCACCAGTGCACTGTTTGATAAGAGAAGTGGACACGTGGCCCACCAGTGCACTGTTTGATATCAAGGGACACGTGACCCACCAGTGCAGTGTTTGATAAAAGAATTGGACACGTGGCCCACCAGTGCACTGTTTGATGATAAGGGACACGTGGCCCACCAGTGTATTGTTTGATAAGAGAAGTGGACACGTGGCCCACCGGTGCACTGTTTGATGATAAGGGACACGTGGCCCACCGGTGCATTTGGACCACGATGATCACGTCATGCTTATCTCACTCGTCAAGACACACACCTCCCCACGCAGCACAGAACACCAACACTCATTCACACTCACTTGCCTCGCTAGGAGGGTCAAACTCCTCCTGTGCATGATTGCATGCATATGGCACGCAGCACACAAATACGTTACCATGATGCGCAGGCTTTCGCCTGGCGGACAAGGAACGTCATGCTGCTCCTGTATATAACTGTATAGATGGCACGCAGCACACAAATACGTCACCATGATGCACACGCTCTCACCTGGCGGACAAGGAACGTCAAGCTGCTCCTATTCATAACTGTATGGATGGCACGCAGCACACAAACATATGAACTGTGCGCAGGCTCTCACCAGGGGAACAAGGAACGTCATGCTGCTCCTGTTCATAACTGTATAGATAGCACACAGCACACAAACATATGAACTGTGCGCAGGATCTTACCTGGCGAACAAGGAACGTCATGCTGCTCCTGTTCACAAACGCGTAGTTAGCAGCGCATGCCATGGCGCTCAAGTAGTTCTGGCCTTCTTGTGAGTTGATGTGCGCACATGCAAGCTGCGTGCAGAAAGGATATGGTGCCGTTGGTATTTGTGCCTTTGTGTGTGTGTGTGTGCGTGTGCGTGCGTGTGTGTTTGTCTGTCTGTCTGTGTGTGTGTGTGTGTGCGCGCGTGCATGTGTTATGGGACGACCCTGGATGTGCTTATTTGCAAACATGCAAGCTGGGGGAGCAGAGGTTTTACCGGCATGTGCCTTATAAGGATCGTGTGTGTTTGTGCATGTATGTACGTGTGTGTTTGTGAGCGTTCATGTGTGTGTATGCATGCGTGCATATGTGTGAGCTATGGGGAGGGCAAAAGGAGATGGCGAAATATTCAGTGAAAAGAGTCGAGAGCAAGTCTGGCGGAACCTAGTAGTTTTGCACAAAAGGGCAAACAAAGAGTGAACAGATAGGATACAGAAACTCCCTGGGATCTCCTGCTGTTAGGGTACTTAGCGCATGTGGTATACCTATACATACAACCAGCACTGAAATCCCGATTTAGCATTTAAAATATATACATTCACAAATCACACACACACACATTTTATCTCACCTGTCGGTCATTTGTTTTGATGTTGTCCCTGGCCTGTGCGCGTTCCATGGCTACCAGCGCATCCGTGGCAACCTGGTTAAAAGAATAAAAAGGACCAATGGAAAGAATGGTCAGGTGTACTGAACACACGAGTAGTGAAGAGTCAGTAGCGAAGAGTCAGTAGCATCGTAACAGACAGGCTACCAGCGCAACCGTGACAACCTGAACGAAAGAATAAAAAGGGCAAACGGAAAGGATGGTCAGGTATACTGAACACACGAGTAGCGAAGAGTCAGTAGCGAAGAGTCAGTAGCATCGTAACAGACAGGCTACCAGCGCTTCCGTGACAACCTGAACGAAAGAATAAAAAGGGCAAACGGAAAGGATGGTCAGGTGTACTGAACACACGAGTAGTGAAGAGTCAGTAGCAAAGAGTCAGTAGCATCGTAGTTGACAGGCTACCAGCGCTTCCGTGACAACCTGGTCGAAAGAAAAAAAAGGGCAAACGGAAAGGATGGTCAGGTATACTGAACACACGAGTAGTGAAGAGTCAGTAGCGAAGAGTCAGTAGCATCGTAATAGACAGGCTACCAGCGCTTCCGTGACGACCTGAACGGAAGAATAAAAAGGACCAATGGAAAGGAAATGGGCATATGCACAGATCAAAGTGCAACACACCAAAAGGGTGCTGCGCCTTTCGTCTCCAATAACAAGCCAGACCGTCTCATTCACACACACAATTACACACACATACACAAACATACACAAACACACGCACACACACAACCCACCTGGTGGCCCAACCCTCTGCTGCCGCTGTGGATCATAATGCACACCTGTGTTGTGTTGTGTTGTGTGTGTGTGTGTGTGTGTGTGTGTGTGTGTGTGTGTGTGTGTGTTGTGTGTGTGCGTTTTGCGATTTGTGTTTTGTGTATTGCACATTTCTGTTTGTGTAATATTGTGCATTATGTTATTACAAAACAAGTGCAAGCTTGTTAAAAGAAAGGACATAACAGCACTTGAAGGTTAAGCTGAAGTACATGGATCATAATGTACAATTGCATTGTTTGGTGTTGTAGTGAAATCTGCAATTGAGCTTGTACATCCTGAATGCACAACTGCGTTGTTAGGCATTGTAGTAAAATGCAATTGAGCTTGTACATCCTGAATGCACAACTGCGTTGTCAGGCATTGTAGTGGAATGCAGGCATTGTAGAGAAGTGCAGGCATTGTAATGAAATGCAGGCATTGTAGTGGAATGCAGGCATTGTAGTGAAATGCAGGCATTGCTTTGGCAGCTCAAGCTTGTGGAAACAACCTGGTACATGGAAAGGCAACACACTTGTAATAGAAAGAGTGAGCCCTTTGTACCCTAATTCGGATGTGGTTTAGTTGGAAAAGGAAAGGCCAGTGATGCAAGTCTGCATGAGGATATATCATTTTGGTATTTGAGTTGTGTTGCGCAGCAGAAAAACTGACATGCCGACATCCACCAGAAAGTGGTAGCATGAGGCAAAGTTGCTGCTGCTGTATTGCTGTATTAAATTGATATGATAATTACTGTGCACGTAGCTGATGGGATTTGATGCGACTGAATGCGATGAGATTTGGTGTGACTGTATGCGATGACATTTGGTGTGCTTGTATGCAATGAGATTTGGTGTGCCTATACAGGCGACGAGATTTGGTGTGCCTATACAGGCGATGACATTTGGTAAGCTTGTTGGTGATGGTATTTGGTGTGCCTATACAGGCGATGACATTTGGTACGCTTGTAAGTGATGACATTTGGAGAGCTTGTAGGTGATATGATATGGTGTGCTTGTAGGTGATGAGATTTGGTGTGCTTGAAAGTGATGACATTTGGAGAGCTTGTAGGTGACGAGATTTGGTGTTCCTACACGTGATGAAATTTGGTGTGCTTGTAGGTGATGAGATTTGATGTGCTTGTATGCGATGACATTTGGTGTGCCTGTAGATGATGACATTTAGTGTGCATACAGGTGATGGCATTTTGTGTGCCTACAAGTGATGAGATTTGGTGTGCTTTTTAAGTGCTGACATTTGATGTGCTTGTAGTTGACGAGATTTGGTGTGCCTATACGTGATGATATTTGGTGTGCTTGTAGGTGATGACATTTGGTGTGCCTACAGGTGATGAGATTTGGTGCACATACAGGTGATCACATTTGGTGAGCTTGTAGGTGATGAGATTTGGTGCACATACAGGTGACGACATTTCGTGTGCTTGTAAGTGATGATATTTGGTGTGCTTGTAGGTGATGACATTTGGTGTGCCTACAGGTGATGATATTTGGTGCACATACAGGTGATGACATTTGGTGAGCTTGTAGGTGATAAGATTTGGTGTGACTGTATGCGATGACATTTGGTGTGCTTGTAGGTGACGAGATTTGGTGAGCCTATACGTGATGATATTTGGTGTGCTTGTAGGTGATGACATTTGGTGTGCTTGTAGGTGATGAGATTTGGTGCACATACAGGTGATGACATTTGGTGAGCTTGTAGGTGATGAGATATGGTGTGCTTGTAGGTGATGACATTTCGTGTGCTTGTAAGTGATGATATTTGGTGTGCTTGTAGGTGATGACATTTGGTGTGCTTGTAGGTGATGAGATTTGGTGAGCTTGTAGGTGATGATATTTGGTGTGCACGTAGCTGATGAGATTTGATGTGCTTGTAGGTGATGACATTTGGTGTGCCTACACGTGATGAGATTTGGTGTGACTGTAGGTGACGAGATTTGGTGTCCCCCTGCAGTTTCTAAAAGCTTGAGCCCAAGCGGGAAAAGCTCCATAGGCATAAGTATAAAGTTGGCCATAACCATACAGACATATACGTCCAAACGACGAGGATACGGTATTTTTAGCAGAGAGCCTTCTACACGTACGGTAGTATACGTGTGCTTATACGGCTCTGACAGGCCTTACATATGAAAGGGAGCTGCTCAGTAACCTGAGCACTGCTAGAAGGCAAAGCACTTCTCCTCGTCAGCTTTCACAGAGACGCCAATTTAAAGCAAGAGACACTTCAGAAATCGAGCACCCTCCCCCCTTCCCTACATCCCCTGCCCCCATTGCCTCCTCCACCCTTTCCCCGCCTTCCCTACGTCACCTGCCCCCACTGCCACAACCATCAGGGCAACGATCTACTTGCTCGTGAAACGTAATGTTTCCTCCCACCTGCCCAATGTTGTCTATGCCCATTTTCCTTGCTGCCGCGGAGTCAAAGATTTCATCAACCACCTGCGCTCACCAAAACACACCGTGTTACAGGCAATTGGAAGCTGCATGCAAACCACCTACACACGGTTTCAAACAATCAACAAATTCCACACACACACACACAAACACACACACGCTCACCAAACACCAAAACACACCGTGTTACAGGCAAATGGAAGCTGCGTGAAATCAAGCTACACACAATTTCAAACAGCCAACAATTTTACAAGCACACACACACGCTCACCAAACACCAAAACACACCGTGTTACAGGCAATTGGAAGCTGCTTTCAAACAACCAACAAAATTTACACACACACGCTCACCAAACACCAAAACACACCGTGTTACGGCAATTGGAAGCTGCATGCAAACCACCTACACACAATTTCAAGCAGCCAACAATTTTACAAGCACACACACACACGCTCACCAAACACCAAAACACACCGTGTTACAGGCAATTGGAAGCTGCTTGAAAACAACCTTCACACAGTTTTTTGCTACCAAGCATTTTTCACGCCCACGCCCACCAACACTTACAAAAACAGCAGTGCCAGTGTTTGTGATTGATTGCTGCTGTATGGAGCAGCAAACAGTTACAAACACTGGCATTGCTGTATTTATAATCAGGAGAGCATGCAGCAGGTGTGTGCTTTTCAGCGTGCCAGTGCCAGCATTCCCCTGTTGGCATAAAGGCAGTACAAATGACAGATAGCCTATTGGCCTAAAGTCATTACAAATGATAGATTGGCCTCAAGTCAGTACAAATGACAGATTGCCTATTGGCCTAATGACAGATTGCCTGTTGGCATGAAGTCAGTACAACTGACTAGGGTTGGCCAGAACCATACATATAGCATACGTATGTACGGTGTATATACGGTATTTTAGGCAGAAAAATCACCATACATATGGTCATATTTGTTTGTGCATATACGGTTCTGGCCAACCCTACAAATGACAGCAGTTGCAGTACACATTCCTTAACTTGAAGCACCCAGCTAGATTCCCATGGTTGTGAGGTTGTGGAAGGAGCGTGGAAACAGAGGCAGAGACAGTCCCAGAAATGTCAGACCTGTATCTCAGCGTAGAGATCCAACCATCTCATTTCAGTTGTGTCTCAGGCCTGTATCTAACTCCACCTGTATCTCAGCGTAGAGACCCAACCATCCCATCTCAGCTGTGTCTGAGGCCTGCATGTCACCTGTGTCTCAGACCTGTGTCTCACCGTGATATTCTCACACCTGTATCTCACCTTGAGATTTTTACACCTGTATCTCACCGTGAGATTCCCACACCTGTATCTTACCATGAGATTCTCACACCTGTATCTCACCGTGAGATTTTCACACCTAAATCTTACCATGAGATTCTCACACCTGTATCTCACTGTGAGATTCCCACACCTGTATCTCACCGTGAGATTCTCACCCCTGTACCTTACTGTGAGATTTCCACACCTGTATCTCACCGTGAGATTCTAACACCTGTGTCTCACCGTGAGATTCTCACACCTGTATTATAACGTGGGATTCCCACGCCTGTATCTCACCGTGAGATTCTAACACCTGTGTCTCACCGTAAGATTCTCACACCTGTGTCTCACTGTGAGATTCTCACACCTGTGTCTCACTGTGAGATTCCCACACCTGTATCTCACCTCGAGATTCTCACACCTGTATCTCACTGTGAGATTCCCACACCTGTGTCTCACCGTGATATTCTCACACCTGTGTCTCACCGTGAGATTCTCACACCTGTATCTCACCGTGAGATTCTCACACCTGTATCTCACCTGTATCTCAGCAAGGTGACCTGAATATCTCACCTCAGCTGTATATTAAGCTCGTGTCTCACCTGTATCTCAGCGTAGTGATTTCCTGAGGCACAGAGGAGTTGTTGTAACGGAGGAGTGAGATGTGTGTGTGTGTGTGTGTGTTGTTTGTGTGTGTGCGCGCGCATGCGCGCGCGTGTGCACATGCACATGAAACACTGGTTACAATTTGTGCAAGCATAGTTCATTAGTCACAGAAACATGGTTTAGGGTTTGAGGGTTTGGCATGGTGCGAGAGTTGTTATGTGCCGTTCAGGCCAAGAGTGGGGCAAGCTTTGGTACAGGTGCTGAAGCACAAACCAGGATAGTGATGAGCAGCTTGTGTGCAACCAACAGACATTTGGCTGTGAGTTTTTCACTCACTAAACATGAACGCTTGTTGGAATGGGCCGGGGCGGATGCATGAAGCAATAGGTTGTATGAAGCAATAGGATGCATGAAGCAATAGGATGCATGAAACAATAGGTTGCATGAAGCAATAGGATGCATGAAGCAATAGGATGCATGAAGCAATAGGATGCATGAAGCAATAGGATGCATGAAGCAATAGGATGCATGCAGCAATAGGATGCATGAAGCAATAGGATGCATGCAGCAATAGGATGCATGCAGCAATAGGTTGCATGAAGCAATATGTTGCATGAAGCAATAGGATGCATGCAGCATTAGGATGCATGAAGCAATAGGATGCATGAAGCAATAGGATGCATGAAGCAATAGGATGCATGAAGCAATAGGATGCATGCAGCAATAGGATGCATGAAGCAATAGGATGCATGCAGCAATAGGATGCATGCAGCAATAGGTTGCATGAAGCAATAGGTTGCATGAAGCAATAGGATGCATGCAGCATTAGGATGCATGAAGCAATAGGATGCATGAAGCAATAGGATGCATGAAGCAATAGGATGCATGCAGCAATAGGATGCATGAAGCAATAGGATGCATGCAGCAATAGGATGCATGAAGCAATAGGATGCACGAAGCAATAGGATGCATGCAGCAATAGGATGCATGCAGCAATAGGATGCATGCAGCAATAGGATGCATGAAGCAATAGGATGCATGCAGCAATAGGTTGCATGCAGCAATAGGATGCATGAAGCAATAGGATGCATGCAGCAATAGGATGCATGAAGCAATAGGATGCATGCAGCAATAGGTTGCATGCAGCAATAGGATGCATGAAGCAATATGATGCATGCAGCAATAGGATGCATGAAGCAATAGGATGCATGAAGCAATAGGATGCATGCAGCAATAGGATGCATGCAGCAATAGGTTGCATGAAGCAATAGGATGCATGAAGCAATAGGATGCATGCAGCAATAGGATGCATGAAGCAATAGGATGCATGCAGCAATAGGATGCATGAAGCAATAGGATGCATGCAGCAATAGGATGCATGCAGCAATAGGATGCATGCAGCAATAGGATGCATGAAGCAATAGGATGCATGCAGCAATAGGATGCATGAAGCAATATGATGCATGAAGCAATAGGATGCATGAAGCAATATGATGCATGCAGCAATAGGATGCATGAAGCAATAGGATGCATGAAGCAATAGGTTGCATGAAGCAATAGGTTGCATGAAGCAATAGGATGCATGAAGCAATAGGATGCATGAAGCAATAGGATGCATGCAGCAATATGATGCATGAAGCAATAGGTTGCATGAAGCAATAGGTTGCATGAAGCAATAGGTTGCATGAAGCAATAGGTTGCATGAAGCAATAGGATGCATGCAGCAATAGGATGCATGCAGCAATAGGATGCATGAAGCAATAGGATGCATGAAGCAATAGGTTGCATGAAGCAATAGGTTGCATGAAGCAATAGGATGCATGCAGCAATAGGATGCATGCAGCAATAGGATGCATGAAGCAATAGGATGCATGAAGCAATAGGATGCATGCAGCAATAGGATGCATGAAGCAATAGGTTGCATGCAGCAATAGGTTGCATGAAGCAATAGGATGCATGCAGCAATAGGATGCATGCAGCAATAGGATGCATGCAGCAATAGGATGCATGCAGCAATAGGCTGCATGAAGCAATAGGTTGCATGGACATTCTACTCTCTCTCTCTCACACACACACACACACACACACACACACACACAGACCGCAAACACACACACATGCACACAAACACATTTGTTCTCTTCTGCCGCACGCCTATTGCTGCAGTTGTTTGGCACCATTTGCAAAAGCTCACAGCTGATCGCATCCTCTGCAGTCGCTTTATTGCAGACCAACCTGAATAAATGAGGTCTTCTTCACGTGAACGGGTGAAGAAAACTACATACAGGCTTTTTCACGTGAATGGGCAAAGAAAACTACATAAAGGCAGAGGTCTTCTTCACGTGAACAGGTGAAAAAACTACATCAAGGGCTTTTTCACGTGAACAGGTGAAGAAAACTACATAAAAGGCTGTTTCACGTGAACGGGAAAAGAAAATTACATAAAGGCAGAGGTCTTCTTCACGTGAACGGGTG
>Ga0307963_1001498_pt1 | contig 17896 bp, 18 predicted proteins | sample OrgLakmetagen594_FD_201829 | JGI IMG/M metagenome (GOLD analysis project Ga0307963, IMG submission 201829) | Saline water microbial communities from Organic Lake, Antarctica - #594 | ecosystem: Environmental > Aquatic > Non-marine Saline and Alkaline > Saline | place: Antarctica: Organic Lake...
AATAGACTTTTTCTTTTTCTTTCTGAGCTTATGGATTTATTTGTGGCTGGCCGAGACCAGTCAGCAGCCGATCAGCCAAACTACCTGGCTGAAGGTCACCCCCCATTGTAACCATTGTAACCATTGCAGGTGAAAGCGAGACGCGTATCCTTTGGCCCAGCTTCTGAAGTTACCCTTGATCAATAGTCTATTGGAAACTAAAATTTGCACTTTTTAACATCCATCCCATCCAACTAAGCTGCAACTGCCTGTAGGGCGCCACCCCGTCCTCTCAGGCAAGCGCTTGCTGCATACTCAGTAGCTGAGCTTCTGTGGCCTTTTGCTCTGCCTCCGCACGTGCTTTGGCATTTGCATGGCTACTGCATACCACTTCTGGCGTCTTCTCATTAAATCCTTGCTCCTTTATGGCCATGCCCGCTAATCGCTGCTCAATCTCCGTAAGCTGCAGCAAACAGCACAATTGAAAGCGTTCCAAATTTAGTGGAGGTTCTCGAAGATCAAGATGAGAGCAGGGCTGGAAGTCGAGAGTTTGCGGCTGTGCAAGGAATTGGTTGTTTACAAGGAACCGATAAACAGTTGTGTGACTCGCACCTTTCTATAAGCATTCATGCGTGGCCTCATAAGTCTTCAGTGATTGTTATTTGGAGCAGCAATTTTTACGCAATGGCATTGAGGCTTACACAGCGGAATTCAGCTCGACCTTCCACCTAGAATTCCACAATGCCAAATACAAGTGTTCATTCTTCAACTCTTTTAAGGGCGACGCGTCGCTTTTTAAGCATTTAGTGTCGCTTTCTAGGGGTATTAAAGCGACACACCAAAGCGTCGCAGGGTACCCTATGTCGGCGTGCGCGACATAGAAATTTTTGTGGAATACCCTGTGTCGCTTTTTAAGACTGTATATTTTTTGATGCCTGAATGCGCGGGAAGAGCAAGCTGAGTGACTTCTGGGACCCTCGGGCCCCAGCCAACCCAGCAGCAGTACATGCCCCATCCAGCCATGTCAATGCAGCAGCAGCAGCAGCAGCAGCCCCATCCACCCTTGCCAATTCAGCAGCCGTGCCCACGCAAGCCACGAACCAGCCTCCAGACGGAGCAGCAGCAGCAGCAACAGCACCAGCATCATTGGACGCAAGCCTGCCCGCAAGCACTTGCATGCAAGCCACAGACCAGCCTCCAGGCAGAACCGCAGCAGCAGCAGCAGCACACGTAGCAGCATTAATTTGACAACATGTATGCACGAGCCCACCCACACGCACACGCCCGTGCGCACCCACCCACACGCACACGCCCGCGCCCACACGCACGCACGGACACGCCCGCGCGCGCACACACAAGTACATTCTTGTTTGTCTAAACATATTACGTTACACACATTTTTGGGGAAAGGCTTGTGCTACACACTTTTTGGCTAGAGCACCCTGCGTAGCATTTTAGACTTAGAATGCTACACGCCCCAAAACCTTAAAAGGAACGCTGCTTGGAGGAGGCCCCACCTTCTTTTGCAACTTGGCAATCTCCATGGCAGGGTCCAGCATAGTCTTTGACTCGTCCTTGAGCAGCAGGTGGGCCACTGTGGCATCATCTACAATAGCAACACCGCAGTCCTGAAGGCAAGAAGCTTCTTCTGGGTTCACCGTAACCTCGCAGGTGTTTGTCAGAGTGCAGATCTGCGTGTGCATGGTATCAGGAGGGGACAAGAGACAATCGTGAGAATAATTATAAGGATATCATGCAAACATGATTTCTGAATGATCGTGGCTTGAATTACATGTTTGATACAAGGGTTTCCTTCACCGTGCCTAAGGTTGTCCTTGTACCAACCCCCCCCTACAGGGCCAATATCAAGCTAAAGCTTTCCGACCAACGTAAGGCCCTCTCTACCTCATCTGAATGCAAAAGACTCATTTTTATATCTAAATCATTGAGCTTTGCCAAAAAGCTGATATTCAGGGGAGCTGTGTGGAGCCTCCTTTGCGCCCATTGTGAAAGGGAAAAGGAGCATTCCTGATCTTAATTGACTATTCAGCACACAAGCATTATAAGTGCCATATAACAGTGCAACGATGTCGGATTTGGGGCAATTTGGGGCAGGGTTACTGGGAATGCCTGCGAGTGGGAGGTACTCACGCAAGGGACACAGAGAAAAGCAACAAAGATTTGTCGCCCACACCTGCTGCGAGTTTCAGACTAGTTTCCGTCCCCAGAGACACAGGCAGAAGCAAGGCGAAAATGACACCAGAGTTGCGGACCAAACTAATCCAGGCATACCAGATCTAGAGGGCGCGGATCGGTGCAGTGCATGAGCAATGGTGTAATTGTGTTTGCCGCGTCACTTTTCACTGGTCTTCCAGCCTGCTTTCTTTTGCGACATGTAGAGGAGCATCTAGCTATCCAACGCAACTTGCAAGTCCCAAAACGGTGGTTTGGTTGGGGAGATATGACCGATTTAGGGGTGCTGGCCCTATTTGCCTGGGAAAAAGGGGGGTGGTTGCTTGGGGACGACCTAAATCTTCATTTCAGCATAGAATACTCGAAGCAGTACTCAAAATTAAGGCCAGTTTAGTTCCTCTATTGCAAACCTATTATTCTTGCCGTGGGCTTGACTTTATCCATGACACTCAAAAGCTGATCAGATCAAAACAAAAGGCAAGAAAAACTCTGGTCTAATTGTTCTGGGGAGCATTTAACTTGGTCGCTTCAGTAATAGATTTTTTTTAATGATTATGTCATCATCATCCAGAAGGCTGGCAATGGCTTCTTAAACCAGAATTTTATTTTGGGGGGTGTGTGCACACCCTGGCTACACTTGTACAAGAAAAGACCAAAGCCGGAGGGATATGTGGGGGAGCATGCATAATGCACATGTGTGTGCGGATTTGTGTATGTGTGTGTGTGTGTGTGTGTGTGCGTGTGTGCGCATATGTGTGTGTGCACGTGTGCACGCACGCCTGTGTGTGGGCTCGCATTTGTGGGCCATGCTGTGCCACAGATGCTGCAGTTGTGTGCTTGCTGTGTGTGACGCTGTGCAGTGCTGGAGCAAGTTTTGCCAAAGTCTCAGGTCAGGAGGTCACGGGTGAGCCTGGGTGGGCTTGTGTGAAGTATGGTGGTAAGGAGCCAACGCTAGGGACCTACGCCCCCACGAGGGGGGCTTGCCAAAATACCACAGGCGTGTAAGCAAAGGGCTGCACACAACAAGCAAATAATAAGTAGCACAGGCACAGTCATACGGGTGCCATGACCATCCCTTACCTGCAGCTTCGATTGCTCCAGCACGGCTGCCTTGTCAGCATCCGAAGCAGACAGGTACAAGTGTAGCCCTGGCTTCACCAGGCCGTAGTCAGAACGCAGCTTTCGGACCTGCAAGGGGTTATGAAATGGGTGCTTGTATCTGTTACGCACGACAGCACCTGAAAAACAGCAAGACCTAGATAATAAATAATTTATTTGTTGCTCACACACCATGACTACATTCATTGGACACTGACAACGCTGCGCTAAATTTAATGATTAAGTCATGTTGTGTACCTTGGTGACGATATCCATGACATAGGCGTACTCAGCCTCAAGCTGCGGGCTGTCCCATGAAGGCACGCCAGCAGGGTAGGGGGCCACCATGATGCTGGGTCCGAGACTGGCATCCTGCAAAGGACGTGGGCATGAAGCAAGAGGCGTTTGATACACAATGACGCGTCATCAATTTCTGGTGTGGACATACAAAGTGATGGCAAGATAACAGGAAAGGGTTTGCTATGGCCAATCAGCAGTCGGTGACACAAGTGGTCAGCCCTTAGTTCAGTGGTAAGCACCAAATCAGGTGGCATGCCACTGTTACATATGGCATGTGGCACCAGGCGCTTAGCATTATGAATTTAATTTGACATTCTGAAGATAATTTCATGAACAGCACGAAATTGACTCGTACACAGCAACTTTCCCAGGTGAGGGCAATAGACGCGGCTGGTTTGGCAGGTACACAAAGTACAAGGAAATTACGCGGTGGAAACCCTTGTGTTTATCGCACCTACGTCTAAATACTGAAAGCCAGCAGCGTGGAAAAAAAGCAGGCCTCTGACTTTATGTAGCCATGAAATTTTTAAATACCGTACGTACATGTACTCACCAACCCCCCCCTGGAAAAACTTATTTTAAGGAAAAAACAGCAACCACCCCCCTACAATTATTTATTTTACAGTAATATTCAGCAACCGCCCCCTCTCAAAGGAGGAAGCCACTCTTGCTGTTGTTGCTGTCACTGCTGCTACTGCTGCTGCATGCGTGTGCTAGCTTTGCGTGCAGCTTGGGTGCTATAGCTAGAGTGTGTGCATGTGTGTGTGTGTGTGTGTGTGTGCGCGCATGTGTGCAAGGGTGCTAGAGAGAGAGGTTGTGTGTGTGTATGTGTGTGTGTGTGCGTGTGCGTGTGCGCGCGCATGTGTGTGGATGTGTGTGTGTGTGTGCGTGTGCACGCGCGCATGTGTGTGGATGTGTGTACGTGTGTGCGCCTGTGTAAGTGTGTGCGCCTGTGCATGTGTGTGTATGTGTGTGTGTGTGTGTGAATGTGTGTGCGCATGTGTGTCCACGTTGTGCGCCTGCAGCATGCTTGCATTCCTGTCAACTTCATTAGTTGCATAACCACAGAATGCAAATGCAGTGCCAACTGTACAATCCTGTGAGGGCAAACCAAGGTTTGCAAGTTCTGCATGGCTGCCTCTTGTTCTTGCGCTCCTTTGCCTTTTGCTCAGCCTGGTCCGCCTTGCCTGCTGCAGGCGGGAGGGGGGTGAAGGTGCAGGCGGAGCGGGGGAGCATCCTCTCCGCTTGTCACTTTGAACAATAATTATTTTCAGCTACCGCCCCCTAAAGACCTGAATCGCTCCCTAGAAATATATATATATTTTACCATCGTTTCTCCAGTACTATGTCACCATCCCCTCCAAAAAACAACAATTAGGGGCGGTGATATACTGTATGTACGGTAAGTCTTTTCAAGAGCTAATTAAGCTCTGAAGAAGCCTTCCTATGGACCAACAGACATAACCAAGGCCTGGCATAGGTACAACTAGCACCCGAACCGCACCAAATGACACAGCATGATGTGGGCACAGCCAACACTCAAGCCCTACCTCATGCCTAGGCAGCCTCTGCCACAGCTCCTCTGTGACAAAGGGCATGAACGGGTGTAGCAGGCGTAGTCCGCTCTCAAGTGCAACCCACAGCACATCCTGCGTTGCCTTCTTGTCGGCGACCTGATGGCAGGCATGTGGTAAAGGTTGGCCTCCGCCTTTGCAGTGCATTGCATGTGCATATTGTGTGTGTGTGTGTGTGTGTGTGCGCGCTAATGTCGTGTTCATTGTATGTTAGAATTTCAGTTAGCGTGCTGCATGCTGGATGTGAGTATCAAACACAAATGTAAGACCAGACGTGAAATAGCAGTTTTGAACAGTGCATGCAAAGCCGTTTCATCATTGAAGGATTATTGCTTAAGGGTTATTATGTACCTAAGGCCCCCAAGCTGGTCAAACACTGTGTGTAACGCAGCATACGGGGAGAGGACAGGAATCTGTTGGCACACTGCTTATTTCACCAGCACATGCAATAAAACATGGAGACGAGAAGGCAAAGAGTCAGCGTAGGCCTATTAACCGCACCTTTTGGGGAGTGCTGTCATCCATGGCCATGATGGGCTTCATGAGCTCAATGTATACATCGCACAGGTTATACTGCCAGAAGTTGTACACGTGCTGCGTGGCATTGGCAAACTCGTATGCCTCCATGGCCTGTAAGGTAACACATGTCACATGTGTAGGGTGGGCCTAAATTGTAAAAGTAAAATTACAAGTATTGCCGGATCCGTTTAAACGCCATACTTTACAGGGGGGAGACCGTGATTGTATTCCGTACATTCTGTATTAAAAACTACAGGTATGTATGCTGTTTTTTGTAAATACTTGCCATATTCCCATATAAAAATACCCAGGGATGATTCACACGGACATTTGAGACATTCAATACGGTGTAATACCACGGTAAAGTATGTGTTATATCTGAAATACGCGTATACAATCATAATTTGAAGCGTTTCTGGTGGTGCCTTTGACCAAAATGGACCCAAAATCACCCAAAACGTTTTCAGTTTTTTTTCTAGTATACCGTTTGTTACGATCAGTTTGGAAATTAATTATTTATTTAACAGGAAACGAAAATTTTTAATAATTCTCGGGGCCCTCTCTGAACTGAATTCACGTGATAAAAATATTATTTATAGTCAGGCCCACCATTCCCAGCCAAATATGGGCCATAAAACGAACCTCATCGTTTTTTGACTTTTAATGGTTCAGGGTAGTAAGAAACAATATATGAAACACTTCTGCGCCAAAAAAATGGGTATGGGGTCTGCTGTGTGCGTTGGGGGCTGGATTTGTGCCGTTTCCCTGCCAAATTAGCTAATTATAGTGACATGAGTGCAGAAGTGCATGTCCAAGCACAAATTTCCCCATTTTTTTGTTCCCAGGTAGTTTTTAGATTTAACCTTAGCCGTGAGGCCAAAATAAAGGAGGGCAAAATATTGGCTCCAAAGGACTTAGTGCGTTGTTTGCTAGGCAAAAATGTGCATTTTTTGGAAGCACGGTGTTTGGACTCCATCTGAGTATCAGGAGTTGGTCAATAATCCCCAGGGTTTTCTGCCAAGTTTTATGGTTTGGGATGCTGGGGGTGGGCTGTGGTGAACAGTGACAGGTGGGAAGTAAACAATTCACTTCAAGCTTCGCCGGAAGGCCCTGGGCGCAACCTGTTTTCGCTGGAAAGGCACGGACAGAGAAATAATAAAATCTCAACTAATCAGATTTACGAGGAAAGGCAGACAATTATTCATTGTTCATATACTTACATGCGCCCAGCAAATCAATCGCGACCCCAAACGGTTCAGTGGTTGATGCCTGATTGTACATTGCACTTTTCCCTGCCAAAAGGGGGTCCAAAACCGGACCTTGACCCCAGACCCCCGGACCTTCACCAAAATGTCTGCAATATTATTGCAAACACCACTGGTAAGTTGATGGCACCGGGGAGAAGCTTTTGGAAATCCACTTTCTGACAGGGATTTCCACCCTGCCCACCTGGGCACCTCCCGCCACAAACTGAGTGTGCAGGGGTGCTTAGATGTGTCTAACTAAGGCTCTTGATTACTTCTAAGTGGAAAAACGTGCAGGTTCGCTTTAGCAAACAGGCATGGTGATTCTGAATTTTAGTGGTTTTGATCAAAATGAGCTTTAATCGAGTGTGAACCCCCTGGCCCTGTTCTTGAAGCCTGTCCCCAGCTGAAAGGCTGGCTGCTCAGCAGCGGGACCATGCTGCAGAGTTAGAGGTAGCTCAAGGAGCTGCAAGAGGAAGCAAAAGGCAAGAGGAAGCAAAGGCAAAGGCAAAGGGTAGAGGCAGCTCAAGGAGTTGCAAGAGGAAGCAAAAGGCAAGGGGCGAGGCTGTGATGAAGAGGCCCGTGGGGCGCCCGTGCATGCAGCTCCAACAAGCCTCCTTCTCTTTCCCCATTTGCGTTGCCCCTTTGTGTGGCTATTGCTGCATGTAAACCCCTCACCTCTCTTTCCCTGTTTGTGAGCACTGTGCAGCATCAGCCTCAGCCACAGCTTCAGCCTCTTCAACTAACAGCATTAGCAGTGCACAGGCAGCATTCACAGGGGGGCTCTCGAACTCAATTTAATTCCGTCAGAGCCCTCACAATGTGCCCTCAAACTCAAAAATTTATCCCCAGACCCCCACAAACTGAGATCGAAAATTTATTAATTATTTTAAAGTGTGGTCCCGTACTGATTGTGAACGAACGGTATAATATGTTATCAATATATGGTAGCATTCAAAGCCTGCAGTAAGGTCGCCTCTGGGCGGGAAAAGGCAAAAAAAGGGCAAATTTCCAATACTATCAGAGGTGGTCATCTGAGGCCCCAAATGGGGGTGCTTTTGAAATGTGAATTGATGGCCAAGACTGGCAACAATCAAGCTCAGTTCCCAGAGGTGGCTGCTGATAGCACCTGAGCTTGAATGTTGCCGGTATTGGCAGAAATGTCTGATTGCCTGCGGCGTGAACCCTAGTTTTTGCCACAAAATCTCCATAGCAGGCCACCCACATTACCAAATCACATTATTGGTGTTATAAAGTCCTTACAATAAACAAACATCATTGCAAAAGAAATGGAGTGAAACGGTCAACTAGTTAAGAATGTAGGCCAACATATGCTGTTTTCCCATGCAAAGCCACCTTCTTAGGGTTTTGGTGGTCACTGTGGGCTTTCAGCCCTGCCAACTTATACAGAGCGACCCACATGAATCCAAGCACATCCTCGTGTAACTCATAATGCCAGCTTCAATTTAAAGCATAAGTGGTACCAATCGGATAAAAGGGCAGTGGATAGCTGGCTTTCGAGTGCAAAAAAAGCACATATTTGGGCATTTGCTCCGTTGACCACCTCTGGCAAAATTCACCAAAGATTGGTAAAATTTGCAATCGTATGATACGATCGGGATTGTCATTACGGTAAAATACACATTAAATACGGCAAGGCGTATTATACGAATAAGCCATATGAAACATCCCTTCAAATACGAAGAAAAACGTGTTTCAGGTGGCACACCCCCGGCTCAGGTCCGCAACCCAGTAACACCTGCTTTTTTTGGTGGTTTGTTCTTTGCGCCCTTTTAACTCAGCACCTCATTTGCTTCCCACCTTCTTTTAAAGTATGTGAAGCTTTGAACAAATTTTATCCGTAATTATTTTAGTTGGTCTTCTTTCTTTCTTTTTTTGCACTAGAAATTGCCAATTTGGGGTCTTTTTGGCTTTGAACAAGCCTAGCCCTTCAAACTTTGATCGTGTTTAATCACAAAATTGAATACAGGAGTGCAGCTTAATAAGATCCTATCTTGATTTAATAAAAATGAGCCTTTCATAATTCAATTCCGAGGGGTTTTAATATCTTTTTATGTATGGAATGCGGTTTTTAACACGTATTTATATATAAACAACTAAAAACATATGTTACATACGATATTTGAAAAGGTGATATTAAATTCTTGACAACCCTACACATGTGGTGTGAACATGTGGGTGCATGTGCCGTGTGTGTTTGCGGGTGCATGAGTATGTGCGTGTGTGTGTGTGTGCATGTGCTATGTGTGTGCATCCATAGTCTGCATAGTACCACATAAGTGGTGCTTGTGCACGTTTGTGTATGTGTGTCTGCAAATTTGTACGTTTCATAGCCTGCAAGGTGCCAGGTTCATGCCGGCAATAGCTCTGAATAACTTTGGAATACTTCACACAGGCACTTATTAGTCTCCTCATCACACATGAGAACGGTGCCGACATGTCACAGGGGAGGGGGCAGTGTTGGCGCGGGTTTGCATAGGAGAGAAGCTATGGATTCCTACAGGAAGGTGCAGTGGCAACTTTGAAACAAAACAGGTGCTTCATGTCACCATCAACCTATGATCATCACCTATAACGATAGCATATAAGGATACAATCATCATGCCAATTTATCTTGCCTGTGACGCTGCACAACACGCATAAAGCATAAAACACACATGCATGCACACTAAAGTTGGCCAGAACCGTAAATCACCTTTTTTAATACCGTATATATCGTATGTATATAGGTATATACCGTATAAAACCGTATTCCGTATATACAGAGAAATTGGTACCCTTCAGAATTAAATCATAATGGGCTTATTTTGTAGCTCTCAAAGAGCTGCACACTTATATCCAATTTGGTTGTGCCAAAAAATCAAAGTCTGAAGGGCTAGGCCTGTCCAAAGGTAAAAAGATCCCAATGGCCAATTCCAGTGCAAGAAGAAGCCCAACTACTCTAACCACCAATATAACATTGTGATTGATGCAAAAACGTGCATTAAAACAAAGTGGGAAACAAAGGGAATGCTTAATTAAAGGAGTCGCAAAGAAAAATAAATCGACCCCAAAGAGCAAAAAGGACTCGTCCTGCTGGGAATCAAACCTGAGTCTGGGGTGTACAAATCATAATACGGTTTTGCACCGTACTTTTATACAGAATTACGGCGTATATACGGAATTACGGCGTATATACAGCGTATAATACCTATCGATTCTTAATACGGAAAATACGGTACGTAAATAGCTGCTCCCCCCCCCCCTGTATTGTACGGCGTATATACCGTACCGTATAATACCTATAATTATACTTATACGGTTCTGGCCAACCCTAATGCACACGCATACACACATTCAGCACTGACATCCCACCTTGACAGTGGAGGAGCTAGCGCCAGACAGTTTAGAGAGCAGCCACCTTGCTGTGGTAGGCAGAGAAGCGACCTCAATTTGGGTGACATCTTTGGGGGGGGTGTAGCCCTTGAAGTTCAATCCCGCATATCTGATGGCGTTGTACAGCTTGTTGCACCAGTGGCGGTAGGCCACAATGCGCTTGATGTCCAGGTTGATGTCTCGTGCCTGTCAAGTGATTTCAGAAAGGGCCGTGTGCCTCATGTGTGCCGCATGTGTGCTTCAAGGGCATCGCGTGAGCTTGACAGTTTGGCAAGGGCAAGCATAACAGCACCCAGGGCCTCACGACAAAGATGTGGACGACAGGTAAGAGGCTGCATTGCAGAGACATGATGAACAGGTGCAAACAACAGCCATATAGAGGATCGCAATATGTAAGCGAGGTGAGATCAGACCGTGGAAAGTTTGCAGGAACATTGAGTGGCCAATTTAGTAGGAATCGTGTTGCTTACTAGTGATTTTGATGGAAGCACACTTGCACACAAACCTGAGAGGTGTATGCACAAAGACCAAAGCGCAGTGCATCAGTGCCACACTCTTCAATGCCTTCTGGAAAATCTGCCTTCTGTCCACTCTTGGCGCGTTCTACTTCTTTGGCGTCAAGGTTGCCAGACAGCAGTGTTTGATGCAAGCCTGCGTGCATGGGTGCGCTGCTTAAGTCCTCATGGCTGAAAGCGTAAGCAAGATTGAATAAGTTCGACAAACCACCACAAAGGCAGCGAATCCATTTTCTACACAGAATGAAGAAAGAGTAACTGTGGTGTTGGATGGCGCAAAAATAACTCCAACAAAAAAGGTCAACACGAATTTGACAGATATCTGATACAAGATGACAGCTGGATCCTCTCCTGAAAATCCTTGTCAGCAAGTGCACTGGGGAGGAGTTTGCACTGCAATACTTGCTTCGTTTCTGTCACCGAATATGTTTGGTGTGACAAGGCCTCAAGTTCAGCTCGGATCAAATTTCAATGAATAATGACAGGCAGACGCAGGGCAACACGCTTGATTGCTGTAAGACACACCTTCCAGAGAAATACCATCGATGACGTGGAGCGGGTCAATGACATTGCCAAGGGATTTGCTCATCTTTCTACCGTGTGCATCGCGCACCATGGCGTGGAGGTACACCTGTATTGCAGGAAAGCATCAGTGCTAAGAAACGAGCAGCATGGCATGATCGTTGGATACGCACTTTCAATCCAGTCCGACATAGTGCTAGGATCCGCACAAAAAATGCACATAAACAGAGGGAGAGCACGATGTAAACACATAACGGCATGCAGACGCTGGACTGACCCAAATTAAGGACACACTGAATTTTCTGCTTAGTACACAAGTAAGAGCGTGCACGGCCCACTATCTAGAAAGAAGTCGACAACAAAATTCACCCACGTATCATCAACATATTGGTGCATAGGAGAAACTATTGGTGGTGAGATGAACCAGCGCCTTTTCTTGTTGATGAACAGTTGTGCACCATGCAGGCCCACTCCTTCCAGGCATTGCATTCTTCAGCCACATTTTTCCATCTCTTTAAGGCAGTCTGAACATTAACGCAGCAACAACCAAGGCATCACATCATGCAATCCCCAAACCCACGACTGCACGGCCACTGAGCAGGTAGGATTTTACCTGCTTGAAAGGCACCTGGCCCGTGAGCTGAATCCCCATCATGACCATGCGGGCCACCCAGAAAAACAGGATGTCATGGCCGGTCTCTAGCAGGCTGCAGGTGGGAGGAAGGGTCGAATTCAAAGCGAAGCAGGACAGTCAGCAAGAAATGGATGTCGTGGCTGGTTCTTTGTAAGCTATGGGTAGGTGGAGGGGGTGAGAGAGTGACGTAGGCAGGATGTTGAGCAATTTCAGAGGGTATAGCAAAACAGGGCGGTACATCTTGTCTCACTTGCAAAAGCAACAGCAGATGTGACAAGAACAGGCGATGTGGCCAACCTCAGCTTGAGGCAAGAAAGGGGGTAAAAAAAGGTGATTTTTGGTCAGGCCCACCATTTCCAGCCAAATATGGGCCCTAAAACGAACCTCATCGTTTTTTGACCTTTAATGGTTCAGGGTAGTAAGAAACAATATATGAAACACTTCTGCGCCTAAAAAAAGGGCATGGGGTCTGCTGCGTGCGTTGGGGGCTGGATTTGTGCCGTTTCCCTGCCAAATTAGCTTAACTATAGTGGCATGAGTGCAGAAGTGCATGTCCAAGCACAAATTTCCCACAAATTTCCCCATTTTTTTGTTCCCAGGTAGTTTTTAGGTTTAACCTTAGCCGTGAGGCCAAAATAAAGGAGGGCAAAATATTGGCTCCAAAGGACTTAGTGCGTTGTTTGCTAGGCAAAAAGGTGCATTTGTTGGAAGCACGGTATTTGGACTCCATCTAAGTATCAGAAGTTACTCAATAATCCCCGGAGGTGTTCTGCCAAGTTTTATGATTTGGGATGCTGGGGGTGGGCTGTGGTGAACAGTGACAGGTGGGAAGTAAACAAAACACTTCAGGCTTTGCCGGAAGGCCCTGGGCGCAACCTGTTTTGCTGGAAAGGCACGGACAGAGAAATAATAAAAACTCAACTAATCAGATTTACGAGGGAAGGCAGACAATTATTCAATAAGTTGAACATTGTTTATACACTTAAGTGAGCCCAGCAAAACAATCGCGACCCCAAACGGATCAGTGGTTGATGCCTGATTGTGAATCGTACTTTTCCCTGCCAAAAGAGGGGTTAAAACCGGACCTTCACCCCAGACCCCCGGACCTTCACCAAAATGTCAGGAATATTATTATTAAAATCCCTGGTAAGTTGCTGGCACCAGGGAGGAGCGGTTGGAAATCCATTTCCTGGTAGGGACTTTCACCCAAGTCCACCCTGCCCACCTGGACACCTCCCTCCACAAACTGAGTTTGCAGGGGTGCTTAGATATACCAAACTTAAGGTTCTTGATACCTTAAAGTGAAAAGCAGTGCAGGTTCGCTTTAGCAAACAGGCATGGTGGGCCTGATTTTTGGCCAAAAATTCTCATAAGTGTAAGGGTGGGTATTCGGGGGTCTGATGTTGCCAGCGAGGCTCGGCGAGCCTCAATGAGGCTCGGCACTCGCTGGGGAGGCCCTAGTTGGTGCATTACGGTTAGAAAATCACTTTCTCAAATCTGCACGGATTGAGCCGAAATTTTTTATGATATTCGCTTATAATATAATAAATATTAACGTTGAGACCGGGTGGAAAATATGGGCGTGTGAGCCAGACAACATCGGTTTTCGTTTACACCCCCCCCTGTTGCACACCCATTTTAACTCTTCCTGGTGTTATATAATAATAAATAATCATAATAATTAAGATAGTTAAAAAGATGGGCCTGTCAGCCGAATCAGCCACGAAAAATTCGGATTAGGGAATCTTTGGGGATTTCTGGGGAGATGGGGCTGATTCCGCCCAAAAAGTGGACACCCTCGCTGGCCGACGAGTGCCTTCCACACCGGGAAAGAGGCTCGCCGAGGCTCGGCGAGCCTCACACTCGGCGAGTCTCGGCGAGGTCATGAACCACCCTTACATAAGTGCATACAAGGCAGGTTGGTTAATTCAAACTGGTGTTATAGCTACCATACGTACGTGTGCTCCCCACCCCCCCCTGGAAAAAGTTTTATTTTACAGTAACATTCAGCAACCACCCCCTCTCAAAGGAGGAAGCCATTCTTGCTGTTGTTGCTGTCACTGCTGTTACTGCTGCTGCATGCGTGTGCAAGCTTGGGTGCTATAGCTAGAGCATGTGCATGTGTGTGTATATGTGTGTGCGTGTGCGCGTGCGTGTGTGCAAGGGTGCTGGAGAGAGAGAGTGTGTGTGTGTGAGAGTGTGTGTTTGTCTGTGCGTGTTTGCGCCTGTGTGTGTGCGCGCCTGTGCATGTGTGTGTATGTATGTGTGTGTGAGTGTGTGTGTGTGTGTGCAAGTGTGTGCACGTTGTGCGCCGGCGCATTTCTGCTGCTGCATGAGAGCATGCTTGCATCCCTGTCACTTCATTAGTTGCATAACCACAAAATGCCAATGCAATGCCAATGTGTACAATCCTGTGGGGTCAAACCAAGGTTTGCGAGTTCTGCATGGCTGCGAGTCCTTGTTCTTATGGTCCTTTGCCTCTTGCTCAGCCCGGTCCGCTCTTGCCTGCTGCAGGCGGGCGGGGTCTAAGGGGGAAGGTGCAGGCGGAGCGGGGGGGGGCATCCTCTCCGCTCGTCACTACAAACAATAACTATTTTTTGCTACCGTCCCCCTAAAAACCTGAACTACTCCCCCTAGAAACAAATATATATTTAACCGTTTCACAAGTAATATGTCGCTGCCCCCTCCAAAAAACAATAATAAGGGGCGGTGATATACTTTATGTAAGGTAGTAAGAATGTTGCTCAACCTAAATCAACCAGACGCATAAGGGTTATCTGACCACTTAGCAATACTACCTCAACTCAGAAACGAAGCATTTGCAGGAGAGCAGCTACGCACCTAGTTGGGTAGAACTTTGCCAGGTCCTGTGTGTTTTGTGGCCAGTTGAACACGGAGAAAGGGAAAAGGCCGGACGAGAACCTGCGATGATTATGCATGGACACATCATGCCAAACGAGTACAATTGGTTTGTTTGTACAAACAGGTGTGCATTCTTCTAGCTGCTCTACAACAGGGCATATGACCACGTACAATATAGCATGTTTAGGGTATGAATTGCGTTGAGAGTAAAGACGCAAACTCAATTGAATTGCACGCTCCACTTTTTACCTTCCTTGTCTGAATATGAAAAAGATTACACCACCAATCGTCTCTCATTTAGATATTCAGATGCATAACTTGATAACAAGCACCGTCCTTCACAAAACTTCAGCAAGAGTGCTTGCGCAGTGAATCAGACTAACACAACAGCAGTATGCAAGACGCACCAGGTATCTAGCACGTCCTCATCCTGGCACAGTGTGAACGTGCTGCCTGGGTAGCGTGCGGCTGCCAACGCCTGTGCATCCTCTTGGTTAGAGCCCACCACCCAGCGCTCTGTGTCCTCGCTCAAAGTGCCAGGTGTTCCACTTTCACCTGTTTGTGATTGTGTGTGTACATGTGTGTACGTGTGTAATGCATATGTACGTGCGTACGATGCATGTGTACGTGTGTAATTGTGTGCGTTTCCACGCGTGTACATTTGTGCATGTTTGTAAGTGCATGCTTATGTGTAAGCATCAGTGATGTGCCAGTACGCCGTATTTTCATTATTCAGGCCGGAAACACGGTGCAGTTACGGTACGGTACGGTTCGAACTATATTATACGGTCCAAGGATAATCACAGTCCAAACCATACAAGTACGGTTGACCACATTTTGCGTTTTTGCAGGGAAAAAGGTCCTGGGTTGAATTTCCTGGTCAGGGATGCCTTTTTGCTTTTTCACCCCACTATGTTTTGTGTGCTTTTCCTTTTAGAAAAAGCGTCTTAGTTTTACATTGGAGATATGCAATTCACAATGTTTGTATTTTGAGAGCCAAAATGACCGTTACCTGCAAAAAGTGGGCAATTTCCAGCCCTTGACACCGTACCATAACCGTACCGTATTTTACAGTATATATGGTCTGACCGTACTGTATCATACCGTAACCGTACAACACCGAACCGTACCGTGCCATACCGTACACCGTACTGGCACATCACTGGTAAGCATGCATGTGTAAATATGCAGCCCTCCCTTTGGCGCCCTCCCTTTGGCGCCCTCCCTTAGGCCCTCCCTTTGACTTACCCTCCATCCGTACATAGTAGGCAGGAATACGATGACCCCACCACAGCTGGCGGCTAATGCACCAGTCGCGGATGTTCTCCAGCCACCGAAACCACACGGCCTCAAAGTCCTGGACAAGTGAAGAACGAAAATTATAAATGCACAGGGCATGCTATTAAATCTAAGTCTGCTTCAATCTTTAGTCGAAAAAAAGATGGGGAGACAAAAAGACAGGATTTAAGCCACTCACGAAAATAAAAAGTTTGTCATTTTAGCATGATGAAATCTGTAGGGATGCTGTGCACCTTCCTCTGATATAAATTACAACTGCCCCTTCACAAGGCAGTTCCTTGAAATACAATGTTGTGGCCTGTTCATGCATACACATCTTCCACACACCTTGGGAATAATCTCCAGCTCTCCACTGCGCACAGCCGCGCACGACTTTGCAGCCATGGTGTCGCACTTGACCCACCTGCATCACACACAAAAAAAGACGTGGCATTCAAATGCAGAAACCCCATGCCACTGAGTTTGCGGCCGTGCAGTTGCACTTGACTAATTCGCGTGAATGAAGGTGGGAACGCGGTCCACCGCAGCTTGTCCACTGCTCATGACTGCACTTCATCCTGATTTAACCATCTACTACCAGCACTGGTTGCACACAAGAAGTCAGTAGCAAAACTCTCAAGAAACTCTCAGGAAGTCAGTAGCAAAACTCTCTACAGTGCATCTTTCCTCCTCACACCACACCAAGATGTACCCTCACGTACTGAGGCTCTCTTCCACAAAGATGTACCCACCATTGAGGCTTAAGGCACGGCTCGATGACATCCTTACTCCTGCTGCAGATGCCAAAGCGCATGGGGTTGTCTGTGGTTCCGCGGAAGAGGCCCAGCTTGTCAAGGGCCTCCACCACAGTGACACGGGCCTAAGTGAGGAGAAAACGATGAGAGCAGCGGAAGCATGGAAGTATTGAGCAAGTGACTCTACTAACATCAAGGCATAAAAGTACGATATCCGTTGTGTGTGCTTAATGATGAGTAAGAGAGTTCTATTCCAGCTCGGCTCCACCGAATGTCGGAGGGGCATATACACATGACCAACCATCCAGTAAACTGAAGAGAGAAGAAGCTGCCTACAAAAACTGAGACGCTGAACTGGAAAAAACTGAGGCCCCTCAGTTTTTACAAGGAAGTCAGCAGCTGGGTCGTTGGCACCCATACCTGCCAACTAAGACAGCAAGAAGCGAAGGTTATGGCACAAGGAAGAGGGGAAAACTGAATCGAAACGTGACTAAAGGCCAGGTGTAAAAAGGATGGTTCCCACAGGGCAAGCTGTGGCAAGACAGTTCCAACTGACATTTGGTTGCACTCGCCTCCAAGAACTGAGTACTTTTACAGCAAGCTGCAGAGTACTATGCAGTTTGCGCATGTGCAATGAGATCCTTGGGCCATGCTGTTGTTGATGTCAGGTTAACAGGGGAAGCTTCATGACATAGCATGTGTAATACATATGGACGGTTTGATGGTGCAAGCTGTTCCCTCATACTTGCAGAAAAGTAATCAGTTGTATCATTTGAAATAATAGTGTGTGATTTGTTGTAAATCATAGGGATGTCAGCCACCTATCAAACTCACAAATGCAAGCAGGACAGCAGGTCGTGCAGGAGGTGAAACACGGTTTGATTGTGCAAGCTGTTCCCTCATACTTGCAGAAATGTAATCAGAAGTTGTATCATTTGAAATAATAGTGTGTGATTTGTTGTAAATCATGGGGATGTCAGCCACCTATCAAACTCACAAATGCAAGCAGGACAGCAGGTCGTGCAGG
>Ga0307963_1001501_pt1:2500-17878 | contig 17878 bp, 18 predicted proteins | sample OrgLakmetagen594_FD_201829 | JGI IMG/M metagenome (GOLD analysis project Ga0307963, IMG submission 201829) | Saline water microbial communities from Organic Lake, Antarctica - #594 | ecosystem: Environmental > Aquatic > Non-marine Saline and Alkaline > Saline | place: Antarctica...
TTAAAGGCTGCCTGTGGTAGAAACAAGTGTGTTTGTAGGAATATGTGTGCATACAAGCAAGTTAAGGCATATGCGCAGGTGCGCTTGCGGGGTTTACAGTTGTTTAATGCCAGCTTGGAAATTGCGTCCGTGTCTTGTTGGATTGTGGCAACAATTGGAGTAATGACATTGAGCATTCCATCCTGATAGCACATGCCTAGGGTTGGCCAGAACCAGATACATACGGTGTATGTACAATATATTTGGCAGCAAAATCACCAAATATACGGTCATACATGGTGTATATACACGGTTCTGGCCAACCCTGCATACGCCTGCTGTAGGGTCATTCACACGATGGATGGCAAAGCTTGGTGCATAAGTAGGGCTGGCCAGAACCGTATATATACGTATATATACACCGTATATTTGGTGATTTCCAAGCCAAAAGTACCGTATATACACCGTATACATATATATGGTTCTGGCCAACCCTATGCATAAGAGCATTCTTAGTTGACATGTGGCTACACTTTGAGTCACAACTCTGAGTCTGAGCTAGTGGATAGATACTTCCTTGGCGCAAGTCTGCTGAGAGGCCATTTAGACGATGGGTGGCACAGCTGAATGGTCAAAGCATGCAACACGCTAAATGGTCAAAGCATGCAACACGCTGAATGGTTAAAGCATGCAACACGCTGAATGGTCAAAGCATGTACCACCTGAATGCAACACGCTGAATGGTCAAAGCATGCAACAGCTGAATGGATAAAGCATACAACACGCTGAAACGTTGCAGGAGCAGCAAAAAAAACAGCCAACGATCCACACATCAAGGGTTCAGTTATGTAAAGAGAAGCAACAAATCCAAACGAACGAACAGGTCAACCTTCCTAATGTCAGAACGCTGGCAGCCTTCCTGATGTCAACTTCTCACCCTGATTTGCAGTGTGCAACCAATAGAAGCCTGAGGATTCACAAACGCATGCACGCAGGCAGACATTCATGGGTACATACACATGCATACCCCCAATCTCACCTCCACTCCCACACCCACCCACATTAACTCACACATGCATGCATACACGTACACACCTCGTAAGCCGGTGCCTTGCCCCCCCCTAAACCGTCGGCTGCATCTTCTGATGCCATTGCCACAGCTATTCTGTCGGCTAACGACTTTTTAAGAAAGCCCTGCATTGTAATTGTGTGTTTGTATGTGCATGAGTGGATAAATGTTTACTGTTTATCCACAATCAATTTGTGAGACCAAATTAGAAAATGTAATTAAATTTCCGTTTTCAGTTCGGAGAAAGATCTTGAGTTTGGTTGGAAATTCGTAAGGGGCACTTTGCCGGTGAGTGTTTGTACCCCTGAGTGCCCAATAAAAAACATCATTAAACATCATTATTTTAAAACATCATTAAACATCATTAAACATCATTATTTTAAATTGCAGTTTCGGAGAGGGCTAAAAAAATATTGTTCCCTGGCCAAATATTTATTTAATTTCCGAACTGATCGTGGACAAACGGTATGTGTGTGTGCTTTTGTGCATGAACATACATGCTGTGTTTTTGGTGTGGTATTGAGTGCAAAACCACACAGCAGCAACCGAAAAAATATGGCCTTGATGCACAGCCATCAATGCTGTTTAAAGTAACCCCCTAGCAGATGGCGCTCGCGCAGTTTCTCCTGAATCCTTTTTACCTGATAAAATGCTGATCTCCATCGATTCCCCATTGATTCCCCAATAAGTCGTTATTCAGCAAAGTACAATGCCCGGTCATCAGTCGCTTATTTTTCTGCAAGAACGCTCTCTGTATCTGCTTTGCGGTTAATCCCGCCATGCATTGTTATTGTCCCTTTACCCCCTCTCCCTTTCACAACCCTGTGCCACGTCTTCCTGTTTTAATCCAAGCAAGTGTCAACTCAGTAATCACACCCTTTCCTGTTTCGATCCAAACAAAGTATAAATGCAGTAGGTACAGCCTTTCCTGCTTTAATCAAACAAGTGTCAGTAATCTCAGCCTTTCTTGTTTTGATCCAAACAAAATAATAATTCAACAATCACAGCATTTCCCGTTTATATCCAAACCAGGGTTGTTCTTTTCGATCTTTTGGGAACAATGGTTCGATATTGTTCGTGAAAATTCTAAAACCCTCGAACTGTTCGAGCTGTGCGATGTGCAATTTCGAGGATTTTGCTGGTTTCTGTGGTCATACTCGTCCAAAACATGCTTGATCTGTCTTAAACATATAAAATACTTCATACTTCATCTGTATACAAAAAATGAGAACGTTTGACAACTTTTAATAGCTCGTGAACAGCATTTTTAGGGTTCGTAAAAATGCGTGAAAGTTTGCAAACCTGAACTTTTGACCGAACCCCGAACTGAATAGCCCTGGTCCAAACAAGTCAACTCAGCAATCACAGCATGGCCTTTGTCAAGACACATGCCGTGCTACTCAACAATCCAGCTTAGCGCCAGGCAAGTTACCTGCCTGAAAAGCAGACTCTAAGCCACATCCGCGCCAATCCCTCGAGAAAATTCCCTGCCTCATCTACCATGTAGGCACCATTGTTGCCATTTGGCGCTGGCTGACACTACTGATGCGATATGCATACATACTAGGTCACGCATCTGTGTATCGCTGGATCTGCACAAACAATTATTTTTGGCCCTGCGTCTACGACACAAGGATGCCAACTTTTCATTGACGCACAAACAATACACAATCCCAATCCATTCCATACCAAATACCATCTTTGTGTTTTGCAAACAGACTGGTTTCATCAATTTGACGGACTTCAGCCATGAGTGTCAGACCAGACCCTCTTCTTGTACAGTGGTGCACTGTGAGTGTAGGTACACGCGATTCAACCTTTCTGTGTTTTGGCACAGACCAGACCCTCTTCTACAGTGGTGCACCGTTGGTGTAGGTACACGCGATCCAACCTTACTGTGTTTTGGCACAGACCAAACCCTCTTCTTCTAGAGTGGTGCGCCGTTGGTGTAGGTACACGCGATCCAACCTTACTGTGTTTTGGCACAGACCAAACCCTCTTCTTCTAGAGTGGTGCACCGTTGGTGTAGGTACACGCGATCCAACCTTTCTGCGTTTTGGCACAGACCAGACCCTTTTTGTTAAAGTGGTGCACCGTTAGTGTAGGTACGCGCGATCCAACCTTTCTGTGTTAATGTAGGTTCATGACTAGGGTTGGCCAGAACCACATATATACGGTGTATATATATTGTAAATTTGGCGGGGAAACCACCAAATATACCATCACATACGGTGTATATATACACAGCTTAGGCCAACCCTACACATGGCCTAACCTTTCTGTCTTTGACACAAAAACAGGCTACGTTATTAACTTGGTTACCCAGCATCTTTAGCCTTCCTTTGTGTTGACCCAGCATCTTTAGCCTCCCTTTGTCGGAAGGGAATCATAACCCACCTTGAGCTGGACGCTGCCGCCCTCCTTGAATTTTTCTTGGACCTTGGACCAGGCGGTCTCAGACAGGTAGGTGGGGTTGATATACCTGTGTGTGTGTGTGTGTGTGTGTGTGTGTGTGTGTGTGTGTGTGGTATACCTGAGGTCAACGCATCAATATAGTCACATCGCAAATATAGGCTAAGCAACAATGGCTTTCTTGTAACAATCAACCGGGCGATCTCAGACAGGCAGGTAGGGTTGATACACCTGATGTCAGTGGTCGTTATAAGTGCAGCTTAAAGGGTTGACGTCCCTAAGGCTGACGTGTCGTTATAATCACATCACATGATGTGGGTTGGGCAAGAAACAATGTTTCTTACATTTAATACTTCCTTGTTTCTTGGTCCAGGCGGTCTCAGACAGGGGTGGAGGTTGACGTACATAGGATTGACGTGTTGTTGTGCTTAAATTGCGGGCGAGACAGAGCGAACACTCTTCTTGAGACCAAGCGGTCTCAGACAGGTGGGTAGGGTTGACCTACCTGAGGTGAAGGTGTCGCCATGAATATTTGTAGGGTTGGCCAGAACCGTATTTGTTCGCCGTATATACGGTCCTCACTGCAGGGATCATCCGCCCTAGACGGCGTATGTGTACCGTATAGGCGGTATATCATCGCGTACCGAAATTGCTTTGTATTGAGGTCAAGCCTTTGGCCCATGTACTTTCACAGAGTGGCCCATGTAGTTTGGCCCAAGTACTTCACAGATTGGCCCATGTAGTTTGGCCCGTACAGAACGTATATCACTGCTTGCAGCGAACGTTTCTGACCCCCTTGTGATGTGTCGGGAGCAGTTTAAATAACTAAGTTACAAGGGCCTCGCGAAGCTTGCATTCGGATCTGAAGCTCGCATTCTCTGTTTGCTCAGGTTGCCAATGACAACTTATCACGAAAGACAACAAAGAGCTCTAAAAAAACAGCAACAAGCTCACCTTATCAGGAAAGACAGGTCATCGTCGCTCGGGCCTTGTTGCTGCCCAGAGGTGGAAGGCGGGCCGGATGCTCCTGCTTCTTGTTCACCTACGCAAAACAGAGAACAGCAGCAAATGAATAAGTTGGGAGTGCTGGACAAGAGGTGAAAGGCGGGCCGGATGCTCCAGGTGCTTGTGCACATGAGCAAACAGAGAACAGCACGCCAACAAATTAGTTGGGAGTGCTGGATGAGAGGTGGAAGGTGGGCCGGATGCTACTGCTGTTCGTGCACCTTTGCAAAACAGGGAACAGCAGCAAATGAATAGCTGCGAGTGCTGGATAAGAGGTGAAAGGCGGGCCGGATGCTCCAGGTGCTTGTGCACATGAGCAAACAGAGAACAGCACGCCAACAAATAAGTTGGGAGTGCTGGATGAGAGGTGGAAGGTGGGCCGGATGCTACTGCTGCTTGTGCACCTTTGCAAAACAGAGAACAGCAGCAAATGAATTAGTTGGGAGTGCTGGATCAGAGTAGAGGTCAGCGGCCAGACGCTGTTCTGTTTTAAGCACCTGTTCAATACAGTGATGCGAACAATGGTGCAATGCACAGAACAGCAGCAAACGCTGTTTGGTTATAAGCACCTGTGCAATACAGTGATGCAAACAACGGTGCAATGCACAAAACAGCAGCAAATGAATAGCTGCGAGTGCTGGATTAGAGTGGAGGTCAGCGGCCAGACGCTGTTTGGTTATAAGCACCTGTGCAATACAGTGATGCAAACAACGGTGCAATGCACAGAACAGCAGCAAATGAATAGCTGCGAGTGCTGGATTAGAGCAGAGGTCAGCGGCTGGACGCTGTTTGGTTATAAGCACCTGTGCAATACAGTGATGCAAACAACGGTGCAACACACATAATAGCAGCAAATGAATAGTTGCGAGTGCTGGATTAGAGCAGAGGTCACGGCCGAACACTGAAAAGCAACTGTGCAATACATTGAACAAGGGCGCAAGCTAGAAACGAGTCTGGAGACCTGCACTGGAGGTTTATTACCGGATGTTTTGGCTTTTTGTGCACCAGCGCAAAACAGCAGAGGAGAGTTTTGGGAGAATTGTTGGATAAGAGGAAGACTTTAAACCGGTGCCTCTCCTGAAATTCTTCCTGTACATCCTGAAGGTATTCCTGTACATCCTGAAGGTCTTCCTATACATTCTGAAGGTCTTCCTATACATCCTGGAAGTCTTCCTGTACATTATGGAAGTCTTTTGCACTGTACCTGAATTCAGGATTCAGGCACAGTACGCAGGCAGCAAATATTGTGGGGATATATAGATCAGATTAGAAGGCTGTGAGCTGATCGCCCTTTCTAAAAAGTCTTTGCACTTTCCTTAATTTCACTTTCCTTGATTTTACTGAACTCAATTTCACTTAACTTGACTTCACTGTACTTAATTTCACTGTACATAACTTCAGGCACAGCATGCAGCAACCCCAAAGAGACCTGTGGAGAAAAGCCAGCAGAGGCCAGTGCATCTCCCACACGTAAACATGCCACCCCACACAAACCGTTACTACCCCACGCAAAACAATGCTAGCCCACACAAATCTAATCTACCCCATACAAATCTAATCTACCCCACACAAATTGATGCCACCCCACACAAACTGATACTACCCCACGCAAAACGATGCTGCCGCACATAAATTGATATTCCTCCACACAAATCGATGCTAGCCCACAAAAATTGATACTACCCCAAGCAAACCAACACTAAATGCGACACAGACTTTGTACTCACAAATACAAGAGGCGCATAGATACAGCTTCGCACCTCGCCTTTGGCACACACACACATACACACACACACACACACACGCGCGCGCACACGCACACACATACAACCGTTGCTGGATTACGGCTACCCGCTACCTGCTGACACACCTGCTGCACTGTCCTTGAGCCCAAAGAGCAAATACTGCTGACACACCTAGGGCAAATACTGCTGCACAATCCTTGGGCCCAAAGGGCAAATACTGCTGACACACCTGCTGCACTATCCTTGGGCCTAAAGCTACCTGCTGCACTATCCTAGGGGCCAAAGGGCAAATGCTGCTCACACACCTGCTGCACTATTCTTGGGCCTACACACCTGCTGCACTATCCTTGGGCCTACACACCTGCTGCACTATCCTTGGGCCCAAAGGGCAAATACTGCTCACACACCTGCTGCACTATCCTTGGGCCCAAAGGGCAAATACTGACTGGCTGCTAGCAAGTCTGCTCCTTTGGCTAATGGAGCGCTGTCTGTCTCCTTCTCAAATCCACCTCCCCCCTCCGCCCCTTTGTTCTGATGTAACCCTTGCTCATTCCCCCCCTGCGGCTGCTGCGTCTGTTGCGTGTGCAGCTGCTGCTGCTGCTGCTGCTGCTGCTGCTGGAGTTGTTGAAGAGAGGCGTTCTGGGCTCCAGCCGGCTCCTCAGGGCCGTGGTACCACCCACTGATGCTCATGCGTGGCTTGTCGGCAGCGAACACCTCCTGTGTGTCGTGTGCGGACGCGCGCGTGTGTGTGTGTGCGTGTGTGTGTGTTCAATCAATGTGAAAGCATGTGAAGGCTCCTCAGGGCTGTGGTACCACCCGCTGATGCTCAAGCGGGGCTTGTCGGCAACAAACACCTCCTGTGTGCCGTGTGTGGACGCGCGTGCAATCATGCATGGTTATGGTTATCAATAAAGGGATGCAGCCCACCCAACAACCACTCGAAAAACATCAACTCCCATCAGGATCCTCAAAGATTTTGCATCATGACAAGCAGCAGTCACGCATGTCTCTCCACATAGAAGTGTTGAGTCTGTGCATGTAACTGTCTGTGTATGTAACTGAGTCTGTGTTTGTTACTGAGTGTTTATGACTGCCTCCCACCAGCGAAATCAAGCTTGCGTAGATACACGCCTGATGCTCTCTTTCAAAACGCCGAACGTGCATTTCAAAGTGCACCTGCGTAGATACACGCCTGATGCCCTCTTTCAGAACGTCTAACGTGCAGGCATTTCCCCACACCCTAAGCCGTCTCTCCTTTTACACTGTAGAGGCAAGCGACAGTATCCAGGCACAGGTAGCCAGGCACACACACTGTAGAGGCACGCGACAGTATCCAGGCACAGGTAGCCAGGCACACACACTGTAGAGGCATGCGACAGTATCCAGGCACAGGTAGACAGGCACACACACACACTGTAAAGACAAGCGACATTATCCAGGCACAGATAGACAGGCACACACACTGTAGAGGCACGAAACAGTAGCCAGGCACAGGTAGACAGGCACACACACTGTAGAGGCACGCAACAGTAGCCAGGCACAGGTAGCCAGGCACACACACTGTAGAGGCACGCGACAGTAGCCAGGCACACACACTGTAGAGGCACGCAACAGTAGCCGGGCACACACACTGTAGAGGCATGCGACAGTAGCCAGGCACAGGTAGCCAGGCACACACACTGTAAAGGCATGCGACAGTTGCCAGGCACAACGCAGTAGCCAGGCACAGGTAGCCAGGCACAAACACTGTATGACTCACATCATAGAGGCACGCGACAGTAGAGGCACGCGACAGTAGGCTGGAAGCAAGCTGCTTGACCTTTTGACTCTTGCAGCTCTATACGCAGGCAGCCAGCTTTTTGGGGAAGATGCCTGGTGCAATCACACGTACGCACACACACGCACACACATACCAGGTACACAGACACACGCACACACACGCTTGGTACACACAGACGCACACACACACACACGCACACACACATACACACCTGGACGGCATGGAAGCTCTTCCCAGGGAGTACCGTAAACATAACCATGGAGTTGAAGGTGGGCAGGTGGCAGGTGGAAGGGTGCACAGCAGGTGTGTGTGGTGCACCTGAGGGTGTAGGTGCAAGTGTGTGTGCAAGTGTGTGTGTGTGTGTGTGTGTGTGTGTAAGGGAAATGTACCTTGACATTGATAGCACACAGACAGGAAGCAGGTGGATGGGCAGGTGTCAAAAAAAGAGTTGTGCAGCACTGGGGCTATAGTGCACCTATGAGAGTGATAACAATAGTGGCAAAAGAAGAGTTGCATAGCACGGGGGCTTTGGTGAGTTGCATAGCACGGGGGCTTTGGTGAGTTGCATAGCACGGGGGCTTTGGTGAGTTGCATAGCACGGGGGCTATGAGTTGCATAGCACGGGGGGTGTGGTGAGTTGCATAGCACGGGGGCTGTGTGGTGAGTTGCATAGCCCGGGGGCTATGGTGCACATATGAGGGTGATAACAATATCGCAAGCTAACGCACACTAGTAGGAAGGTGTGTGTGTGAGTTGTAGGTGGAGGGATGCACAGCAAAGGTGCGCGCAAGCAAGCGGCCTTCCTTGTTCAGAGCGTGGCAGGTGGAGTAATGAGCACTTTTGCGCACACACACACACGCACACACGCACACACGCACACACACCCACACCCACACCCACACCCACACCCACACCCACACCCACACCCACACACGCACACACGCACACACGCACGCACGCACACACGCACACGCACACACGCACACACGCACACACGCACACACACGCACACACGCACACACGCACACACGCACACACGCACACACGCACACACGCACACACACACACGCACACACACACACACACGCACACACGCACACACACAAACATGCTCTGAATTCAAACTCATTTGTTTCAAGCCACAGGGGTGTGGATGAGCCGCAACCTGGTGTTACTTGTTTTAACTTGTAAGTTATATGCAGCTGACTTGACAGGTCCAGCTTTGCTTGCATCCGCCCACTTAGGGTTAACAATCTAAAACCCTAAACCCTTCAGCCTCCCTTGATGTGTAATCTGTTCTAATTTGCAAGATAGCAAAATTATACAAAACTTTCCCTTTGTGCTTTTCCGAATGTCTGGCGAAAGCACTCCCTTTTTTTGGTTAAAAGCCTGTTCTTCTCATTTCCACGTTATTGGATCGCACTGGGTGAGCATGGTTGATCACACTGGGTGAGCATGATTGATCACACTGGCTGAGCATGATCAATCACACTGGGTGAGCATGATCAATCAATATGATTGATCACACTGTGGGTGAGCATGATCGATCACACTGGGCGAGCATGATCGATCAATATGATTGATCATACTGTGGGTGAGCATGATCGATCACACTGGGTGAGCATGATCGATCAATATGATTGATCATACTGTGGGTGAGCATGATTGATCACACTGGGTGAGCATGATCGATCAATATGATTGATCATACTGCGGGTGAGCATGATCGATCACACTGGGTGAGCATGATCGATCAATATGATTGATCACACTGAATGAGCATGATCGATCAATATGATTGATCACACTGGGTGAGCATGATCGATCAATATGATTGATCACACTGCGGGTGAGCATGATCGATCACACTGGGTGAGCATGATCGATCAATATGATTGATCACACTGGGTGAGCATTATTGATGAATATCAATCTATTAAGGAACACAAAAACGCATTCATCTGCAGTCCTTATTCTGAACATGCGCAGCTAAGAAGAGAGCACAATAGGTGTGGGGTGAAGGGATTACATACAATATCCTTTTCCTTCACCTTGAATGACATAGGGAACCGCCATGAAGAATATTTTGCTGAAGTGATGGGCCTGTGCTTTTGCTCCCGCGTTCCTGACCTTACCTCCATGGAGTCACACTGAATCTTATCGGGATCTCATTTAAATCGTACCTCCATGGGGTCACGCTGGATCTTATCTGGAGCTTATTGGATCTTACTTCCTTGGTGTCACACTGAGTCTTATCTGGATCTCATTCAGATCGTACCTCCATGGGGTCACGCTGGATGAGTGTGATCCACCATCCCTTCTCTGTCTCGTCCACCTTGCACTTTCCTGCAGCGCACATCAACACACACACACACACATACACACAGTCACACAGAAAGAGATGTAAGGTTATTGTTAGCATGCTTTATGATGCCGCAATTTAGGTACCAAGCCAGCACGCGTGCATGCTCATTCACACACACACACACACACACACACACACACACACGCAAGCAAGCAAGCACACACACATACAAGCGCACACACATAAGCAAGCACACACACATACAAGTACACACAGATACAAGTACACACACATACATGTACAAGTACACAAAAAAAACGTATGCACACACAAAAACGCATGCATACACTTAAGTACACACACCTTCCCTGCCCAGGTATTTGACAAACTCTGTCAGAGTGAGCCATCGAGTGGAGTTCATGTGGATGTGGGTGCGGTCATTGATGTACTCATTGTACACGTTCTTGGCTAGCACACGGCTAAAAGGGTGCCTGTGTTAAGTAGGACAGAGGCCACAGTGAGTACAATGCATTGTACACATTTACGACCTGCAAACAACTGAAAGGATTCCTGCATTAAGTAAGATGGAGGTCACAGGGAGTACGATGCATTGTACACATTTCCGACCAGCAAACAACTGAAAGAACGTCTGCATTAAGTAAGATGGAGGTCACAGGGAGTACGATGCATTGTACACATTTACGACCAGCAATAAACTGAAAGGATGTCTGCATTAGGTAAGATGGAGGTCACAGGGAGTACGATGTATTGTGCACATTTCCGACCAGCAAAAAACTGAAAGGACGTCTGCATTAGGTAAGATGGAGGTCACAGGGAGTACGATGCATTGTGCACATTTCCGACCAGCAAAAAACTGAAAGGACGTCTGCATTAGGTAAGATGGAGGTCACAGGGAGTACGATGCATTGTGCACATTTCCGACCAGCGAACAACTGAAAGAAAGCCTGCAATAATTAAGATGGAGGTAACAGGGGGTATGATATGATATGATATGATCCATGGTACACATTGTTGGTTGACTACAAGCACACTGCTGAAGGTCTTTTTTTGGTAAACCTCGTGAATTTTGTATGAGGTGAGGTCAGCAGTAGCACTTCTTGACTGAAGGCGTTTTTGGTAAATCTTGTATGAGGTGAGGTGAGGATAGCAGTCGCACTTCTTGACAGAAGGCGTTTTTGGTAAACCTTGTATGGGGTGAGGTCAGCAGTCGCACTTCTTGACTGAAGGCGTTTTTGTTAAACCTTGTATGAGGTGAAGTTAGCAGTCACACGTCTTGACTGCAGGCGTTTTTGGTAAACCTTGTATGGGGTGAGGTTAGCAGTCACACGTCTTGACTGCAGGCGTTTTTGGTAAACCTTGTATGAGGTGAGGTCAGCAGTCACACTTCTTGACTGAAGGCGTTTTTGGTAAACCTTGTATGAGGTGAGGTCAGCAGTCACACTTCTCGACTGAAACTGGTATATAAATGTGGTTCTGGCCAACCCTACAAATGTACACATGTACATTTTAGTGTGTTTAAGATACACACTCCGGACGACTACAAGCGTGTGGCTGAAAGGGTACGTGCAGGGTGCAATTGCAGGCAAGCCACACAAACACTAACAATCGTTGGTGTCACCCTCACTGTCCTAGTCCTTAGGTTGCGATGTAATTAGCGTTTTTGAATTGCTTGTGGTGAAATGCATTCCTGCAACGCGAATTTAGTTTCTGAACGGCTTGTTTATGAAATGCAACCCTGCAATGCAGGTAGCGTTCCTTAACTACTTGTTTATGAAAACAACCCCGCAATGCAAATAGAGTTCCTGAAATGCTTGTTTGTGATATGCAACCCTGCAATGCATTTAGATATGGTTAGCCAGAACCGTATATATACTGTATCTGAACGTAAATTCAGTGATTTCCTTGCCAAAAATACCGTATATACACCGTATATATGTGGTTCTGGACGACCCTACAAATAGAGTGTGCAAACGCATGGAAAGGAAAGCACGATTACATTGATTTACTTTACTTATGCAGAAGCATATCGCACAACCTGTTTTGACCAATGGATCCGGCCAGCTCTGCATCACAACGCGTGTAAACCCATGCATCACAACGCGTGCACACCCAGGCATCACAACGCGTGCACACCCATGCACCACAACGCGTGCACACCCAGGCATCACAACGCGTGCACACCCAGGCATCACAACGCGTGTACACCCATGCATCACAACGCGTGCACACCCAGGCATCACAACACGTGCACACCCATGCACCACAACGCGTGCACACCCATGCATCACAACGCGTGCACACCCATGCATCACAACGCGTGCACACCCATGCATCACAACGCGTGTGCACCCATGCATCACAACGCGTGTACACCCATGCATCACAACGCGTGTACACCCATGCATCACGACGCGTGCACACCCATGCATCACGACGCGTGCACACCCATGCATCACGACGCGTGCACACCCATGCATCACGACGCGTGTACACCCATGCATCATGACGCGTGCACACCCATGCATCACAACGCGTGCACACCCATGCATCACAACGCGTGTACACCCATGCATCATGACGCGTGTACACCCATGCATCAATGCAAGGGGTTGGGCCTGGCACGGTTCCACGGCCCTCAAAAAAAAAACGGATCACAGCAACACCGCAGCAACTACTGCTCTGAGTCACAGCAACACTGTTTCACAGCAACACCGCAGCAAATACAACACTGTATCACAGCGGCACTGTATAACAGCAACACTGTTTCACAGCAACACTGTTTCACAGCAACACTGCAGCAAACACAACACTGAGGCAAAAAAAAGATGCAAGCCACGATGAGCACCTTCCATGTATTGCATGTGTTACAGATGCAGCCTAGCAGTCACACGTTTTGATTGATGGCTTACTCTGTAAACTCTGTAAACTCTGTAAGCACCTTCCATGTATTGCATGTGTTACAGACGCAGCCTAGCAGTCACACGTTTTGATTGATGGCTTACTCTGTAAACTCTGTAAGCACCTTCCAAATGCTTTCATGCACCGACCCCGCACCGAACACCATTGACCAGCTTAAAGTGGCCCCGAAAGCAATTGCTTCACAACAGATCGGGAAGGTCAAGATAAGCAAACTAATTTCTGATCTCATTGATTTTCTCTTTTGTTGGCAGGGAGTTTTACGGTGCCTGGTACCAAAATGGCTCCTTTTCCTTTAATAATGTGGGAAGTATATTTTCACTGCCTGCAAAATTGGTTCTCCTCTTCTTGATTGCTTGCATTGTCTGACCACTCACGCTCGCTTGAGGTGGTCCAGAAAGCACTTTTCAAAGTCTCTGGAGTACGAGTCCACGACCTTTCCAGCATTATGACCAAACAGCTCCATCTGCACGCACATACATAGACCAGCATGCGTGCAAGTGTGATTGAGGTGTGTATGGAGCGTGTTTAAGACTGCACACGCGCACCATTGTGTGCGTGTGTGCAAGATGTCGTTTCATGTGCATTTATGCATGCGCTTTTTGTTTTGACGAACGGCATGACGACATGACGAACGACATGACATGACGAACAACATGACGAACGACATGACGAACGACATGACGACGGGTTGTGCATGGAAATACATAAGAATCACTGAGTACATATGAGCGTTGGGAGCATGGTGTTACTGTTGCTTGTTTAGTTTAGTTTGGATTACAAAGGCCTCCAGCCTGGCATGGATGCTCAACCTATAGGTCTCAACAAATAAATCAATCAAACAGATCGACATGGTGTTAATGTTGCTTGAGGGCACAGAAAGTGCTAAGGATGCAGCAATTGTAGGAATTGCACATCTCCTGTGGACATTTTGCAGTTCCAAAACAACACATACCAGCAAATTTTCACGTGCAGCAGCATTGTAATAGTGCAAACGTCTCTCTCTCTCTCTCTCTCTCTCTCTCTCTCACACACACATACACACACATACACACATACAAACACACACATACACACACAAACACACGAGCACACAAACACACACACACGGACACACACAGCAGCAACAGCAGCAGCAGCAGCAGCGCACACCTACCTGCCGCAGGTGGCTCTCACTCGTTTGGTGGCACTTGAAGCCGTTCTCATCACGGCACTGCTTTTCACACAGCTGGCAGTACCAGCGCAGGCGCTGCAAGCCCTTGGCTTTGATCCTGTTGCCGATCTGCAGGCGCACGTGCATTCAAAATGCTTAGCCTGTGATCTGTAAAGTCTTGAACGTACACACACACACACACACACCACAAAACCACCCTTAGGCGCGTAATAGGGAGGAGCCTTCAAGGCACTGAGCTGTGCGTTCCTGCTTGATAAGTGCGAGCAGCGCAAGCAACTCTTGACTGTATGCTTGAGCAAACAAACACGATCATTTTTACCAGGCCTACCAAGCTATAACCATTACCTAAACACGTCGCACAATGTTAGTGCACAATGAGTGTTTGTGGCCCCTGCCAAATTACTAATCATGGAAACCCTTTTCACTTACCGCTTTGGGAGAATTGAAGTCATGTTTCTGCAAGGACAAGAACAGGCACAATGAGTGAGCAAAGAAAAAGGGGTCAACTATGTGTACTCCTGCTAGCTTGCGTGCGAGCAAGGTTGTGTGCGTGAGAGCGCTTGTTTAAGGTTTCATGCATGTGTGTTCAAGGATTTGTGAGTGTATGTATAAGTGTATGTGTGTGTGTGTGTGCCCGTGTGCGTGCGCATGCACGTGCGTGTGCATGTGCTTATGCGTGTGCGTGCGTGCGTGTGTGTGTTTGTGTGTGCGTGTGCATGTGTGTGCCCGTGTGCGTGCACATGCACGTGCATGTGCGTGTGCTTGTGCGTGTGCGTGCGTGCGTGCTTGTATGTGTGTGTATGTGTGTGTGTATGTGTGTGTGTGTGTGTGTGTGTGTGTGTGTGTGCGTGTGCGTGTGCGTGTGCGTGTGCGTGTGCGTGTGTGTGTGTGTGTGTGTGTGTGTGCGTGTGTGTGTGTGTGTGTGTGTGTGTGTGTGTGCGTGTTCGTGTGCGTGTGCGTGTGCGTGTGCGT
>Ga0307963_1001502_pt1 | contig 17877 bp, 16 predicted proteins | sample OrgLakmetagen594_FD_201829 | JGI IMG/M metagenome (GOLD analysis project Ga0307963, IMG submission 201829) | Saline water microbial communities from Organic Lake, Antarctica - #594 | ecosystem: Environmental > Aquatic > Non-marine Saline and Alkaline > Saline | place: Antarctica: Organic Lake...
TGGTAGGCTGGTGTGATTGTAAGAGGCACATGTAGCGTTGTAGCGTTGTCAACAGCTTTCATTGTACAGTCGAATAGCAAATATAAGGGGGAAGCTGCTTGTTGATTACCTTACAGGTGTAGGTGTCCCTTTGGCACGCCTTTTTAGTATGGTCCTTTTTTCCCATTCAACTATGTTTGCCTCAGCATGAATTTCCTATTCCGCTATACATTGAGCATCGCTGCAGCTCAGATGCACATATTTTGTGATTTGGCATTCTTGGTGCATAAAAGACACGAACAGTGCTGCTTTGTGCGTTTTCAGCCACTCCAGCACCACTCTGCTCCGCCCGGCTATGGATCCGCTCTGTTCTGGCCTCTCAAGTAAGTTAGATATGATTTGCCTAGAAAGGGAGCCTAATCATTCAAACGCCTACTATTTACAGAAAAAGAACAGACAGTGTAGACACTACTGGCATAGATTAGGAAAGGATTTTGTTTTTTTTGCACCACCCAATGGATGCAGAGACACACAACATTCCATCTGGAGAACAAAAGAGGAAAGGCTTTTCAGTGGGGATCAGGTGGTTGGGAGGCAGAGGCCTGCGCACCACCAGGAGCATTGCTCAGATAATTTTGGGGTTGTGTTCAATGTTCAATGACTCGTCTTATCTGTAAAATTCTGGTTGCGGATCTGATTGCATGTAGGCTTGATTTTTTCATGAGTGCTGTGCCAGTAACTCCGAGGCTGTGGAGTGGGTTCCTTGTGTGGTTGCTGTAAGTGGTGCCTGTTGCTCCTAGCAGAACGGTGTAGAGGGTATGCGGCGTCCGAGTAAGCAAGGCATTAGCAGCTTATGTTTTATGTTGTTCTAGTGTTGTTTCTGCTTGTTGAGTAAGAAAAGTGTCTACACAGTACTTATTTTGATTAATTGTACACCGCGTTTGTTTGGTTGTATGTATCTTGGTATCATATCCAGGGGGTATGAATTGGCAGCGCCATCTGCTAGGTTATCACGTGCAACTCTCCTTGCATTATTGGCAGACCTAGTTTGGTATGTGTTCATTGGGTTTTGTTTGGGGTGTGGTTGCTGGGTCAGAGAAACTATGATTGCGTTTGGCTTGCTAAATTTCCGCCGCTGTTGTGCATTGAGATTGGAAGGTAATCACCAGGTTGGGATCATTCCTATCTGTGTCTCTTCTGACGGGCATATAATGCCTTGTTGTACCATTTTTTCACGACAGCCTAAGTTGTATGCATCCTGTAAAATGAGGAGGCACTGAAGGGTGATGGTGTTGGAGCATTTACCATCTATGCCGTACACACATGTTACCTCTGAGGGTCTGGAATTTGGAAAGTACGACTTTTGTTGGCCAGTCCTCTGCTTGTGGCGGTTGGCTAGGTGTGTCCGACATAGGTGTTTCCGAGTCGTATTGCTCACTGTCACGTGTTGTATCTTGTACTGGAGGTGGTATGATGAGGTCGACTTGTCTGTTCCATAGTTCATAGTTGCCTGTACCCTTGATATCGTTTTGTGGGTCAGTAGGTTGCATGTCGAAATGAAAATTTGTCCCTTATATGGTTTTCTAGTGTAGATTTCCATTGGGGAGTACGCCTGTGGGATCCTCCAATCCAAACCTGGCCAGGTTATCCATGTTCTAGTCCGTGGGTGTGATTTGACATTTTTGTGGAAAGTTTTAATGTCTGATGAGCAGAAAAGGCGCGTCATCAACATCATTAGCCACGTTTGATGCCTTCCTAGGACATCACAAAGCACTCTACACCACCTCCTATTAGGAGTGAAAAGCATTATTTGCAGCAGCTAGTATACAAGAAATCCATTCAGACACTGGCAACTCAAAGTTATTGGTTTGGATGCCATAACATTTGTGAGACAATACAGCTTACACTTAGGGTAGGCCAGAACCATATACTATATACGGTGTACAATGTGTACATACGGTATTTTTAGCAGGGAAATCACCACACCACACATACGGTCATATACAATGTACAGATATGGTTTTGGCCAAACCTGCTTGCACTCCATCCAACCCGCAATAGAAATTGCACACATGTTCTTTGCAATATTTCATGCAACCCTCACAAGTTTTAAATAAAAACTTCCCCATGGTATGCAATCCTCTGCTTTCCAGCAACCTTATTCCCAATGAACAGCTTTCACCTTCCCTTATTTTCTCCAGATATGATATTGTTTGGCTTAGCAATTACTAGGTAAAACAGGGTTTAAAACAACAAGAACAGCCTTTCCATTTCCGGTGTTTATACCATGTATTTTCTTGTATCCATTTGTTTGAATCATTGCACGGCATGTGTTACAGAAAATGCGCAAAAAAGTAGAGACATAAGACAATCCCAGACATAAGACAATCCCTAGCATGAGGAGCACACTCTGGCCCTGTCAAATTGGGAAACGGATACCACTATGACGACATTGAGCGGCAAAAAATGCGCAATGATGAGCAGCCACACAATCTAAATGCTTAATTCCGGCAATGATTAGATCCAATGTCACAAAATGAATGCCACCAAAGCCAGTTGGTAAAACTAGAACGAGCTAGTATAGGGTGCAGTGAGCTTCACCTTCTATTTTACAATTCCTGGGTATAAGTCCAGTACTGGAATCTTCAAATGAGCTATAGATACAGCTGTCTTCATGTTCAACCCCGCACTGCTTCCTCCTCACTGCCCGCCTCCTCTTTCCCCTCTTGATCCTCACAAAGGTTCAGCCTGGTCTGCTGCGAGGTGCCTCGAACCAGCCAATATAGCATGTGACATGGCTGCAGGACCCCAGCACGGACCCTTTGCTCTGCCTCATTGCCCGTATCTTCTAGCCTCTCTAGCCTCTCTGTGCTTCCCGCTCCGTTCTGATGCATGCTGTGGTGAGAGCTGTTGCAAGCCTGCCCCCCATCCTCCTCTTGCTGGTGCTGCAGCGCCCACTGCTGAGCTGCCGCACCTGCCACAGCTGCGATGTCAGGCACTTTTCCTGCAGCTGGAACAAAGCGCCGCCGTACGAGACGTGAGCCAGTGGCTGTGTCACAGTGCCCTCTGCCTCGCTTGCTCGTCTCATCCTGCTGCCCTGCTTTGCTCAACTTTTCCTGTAAACACCTCTCTTGTTCCCCACCTTCTGATAATGCCCCGACCTCACCACACTCGTCCTCCACTATTGCTTGCGCTGTAGTTTCCCCTCCTGCTTGCTGCTCCTGAAACGGCAGACTTCTTCTCTGATCAGTACTCGTAGCATTCCCTGTGACGCTGCCGTCGACCCCCTCTGACTCTGACTCAGACTCCAATGGTGCCACAGCAAGGGGAGGGGGAGGGGGGAGAGGCAAAGGCCTGTGCCGACATGCATCCACCAGCTGCAAGATACGTGCGCGTGTGATGTAAAATTGGCAGCGTAATTTATATCATCATAGGTACCATCAATGTTTAATTTCAGAAGATTAATGAATCAGAGAACACGACATCAGCCGCGCACAGACACACATGGTTCATTTAAAAATAAGCAGACTTTGTGCCTTTGTTGTACCATCACGATATTTCTTAAGAGCCAAAATCTGGCTTGTGTGAGGATTTTGGCCTGTTAACAATCCGGAGGGAAACGGTCATAGACAGATTGCAAAAGATCTTGTGCACCCTCTAGTGGTTTCCTCATGCACTAACAGTCCTTTTGAACTGAGACAAGTCACAAGTCACACCTGCAGTAGCCCCCCCCCCTGAGCAATTCGCAGTGAACTGGCAAAGCAGGGATGGATCTGGAGCCCACTGCCACGACCCCACCTCCCTTGGTGGCCTGCACTGACCATCCTCTGGCTGCGCACATGAACAAGCATGTAAGGGGGAGCCTATAAAAACAAAAAATACACGCAATTCCATCAAGGAGGAACTGGATGTTTGCTGATCAACTATGAAAATAGAAGCAGCCAGGTTGGAGGTTAGCTAGCAATAGGGTGCATCAAACAGCCAGCAAACTAGGAGGAATTTTATCCTGGGTACAAGTGTTCATACATACAATATTTATACAAAGGCCAGGCCCATAATTTCCTCATCACCTGCTATTGTAGAAGTAAGTGCCACGCGGTGTCTGGACGCACTTGAGGAGAGCATCCAGTGCAATCCAAGCAAAATCCTGCTTTTCTGCCCCCACAACCTTTCCCTTGTTTACATAGCTCTGCTGTGAGTCCCTTGCTGCTGCTGCTGCTGCTTGTTGCTGCTGAGGTTCGAGGTCTACAGGAAGAGAACGAAAACCACATTTAAACAAATTGCTATCACATGAACTAGGAAAGGACTTGGAACGTGGAATGTTTTTGGTCATAAATTTATATTTGACTTAGTTTATCAACTTTTGGCCTCCTACACACTCTTATAGAGCACCATAATGGTAAGCTTTAAAGTAAACAGGTAAAGGAGTCAGGGCACTTGCTTTAAGGCGATGTGCAGCCTAAAAGCATTCACTTATCTAGTTCAGAATTCAATGATTGCAAACAAACACTTTTACTCTGCCATTCTAATCCCCCACCTGCACGCTTCTTCCTTGCTCTAGCCCCATCATTCTGCTGCTTGGCCTGCTCAAATAAGAAGGGGTCTATGTAGGTGACCATGCAAGCGTACATGTGGTAGGAGCCCTGCACAATTACAAGGAGGAGGAAATGCACTGCCATGTTAGTGAGGGGAAAAGTGTCCTTCAAACACTCTCCTAATTAAGGGAAACATCAGCTGGTCCCAAGCAGGGTGTTATCTTGAAGAGCAGGGGTACAAAGCAAGTCGCAGCTTGCTACGACAGAAAATTGTATGACAAGAGGCGAGACGAGACAGGTTTGCTAGTACGACTTATATTGCAGTGTGTTTCACCTGATTGTTTGGCATTGGAATCACCACGCGCATGGTGTTGCTATGGACTTGAGACAAAATGGCACAAGGAAAAAGCAACTTATTTTAAGCAAGTCCAATATCATTACGCAAGAGGTCATCCTCAAGCCGCCCCCCAGCAGGTCGAACTCCCTGTCTTTTAGAAGGGCGACGACACAGGTGAACGGAAAGGGGTCTGTGTCGCCGTCTTCTTGTTGTGCAGCAGCTTGAGCGAGGACAGGTCAAAGCTTTGAGCATGTATATGCTGACATCTCCCCACCTTTTTTAATTGGTGGACACTGTGAAAGCTATGGCCCCCCCTGGAAAGACGCTCTGCCATAGCCAAAGCACTGATCTCTACGGCCTCGGTATCTACGCTCACTCCCCCAAACAAACCCAGTGTCTCCTCTGCAAACTCCCTGTGTGCACGCACAGTGTGGCACATGTGCCATTCGTACATTTATCTTTAATTATGCGTAAGGGTGGGTAAATAGGGTGTCTGATTTTGCCAGCGAGGCTCGGCGAGCCTCAACGAGGCTCGGCACTCGCTGGGGAGGCCCTAGTTGGTGCATTACGGTTAGAAAATCACTTTTTGGGGCGGAGCCCCCCAGGGCGTAGTCCCCCTTATGTTTGGTCCACTTGCTGAGTCACCACGCTGCAATTATAAAGCTTTGAGCTTTCCCGGCCACCTCAGAGTGTAAAAATTATATAAATAGAAGCTAACTTTGTGCTGATTCCGGAACACTCCGGTCAAACCCCCCTCCACTCGTGACTCCAAGGGGCCACTGTTCCCCCCGGAATTCGATTGGGTGTTTTTATCATATATTTAGAATGTTTCCCATCATATTCTTAGCCCTTCTTCAGTGGTGTTCGTTGAGTGTGGTAGAAGGCCGACCGTTTCCAACACGCTAGCAGCGCTTGCAGCAGCAGAGCAGAGACGGCAGCAGCTTCACAGCACTCGGGAGGACAGGCGAGCAAGGGCCCGGGAGAGGACCCGCGTCCAGCACTTGGCACAGCACTTGGAGCAACAGTCTCAGCCTGACAATGCCACTCAGCAGGCACAGGAAGCAGCAGCCCAGCCAGAGTTGGTGGCTTTGAACATTCGTATGGAGCTCAGACGTTCAGAGGAGCAGTTTAGAAGGATTGCAGCCACCCTGAATTGCTCGCTCACCCGTGAGCACACAGCTGTTGAGGTATATATCGGAGGTCTTACACACCATTGGCAAGCAAACAACTTCAGGCACGGAATGGTATGACAGGGACTGTGCAAACGCAAGAGGTGGGGGTGCAGGGGGGGCGTGGCCCCCCCTGAATTGTTGAACTCATTTGCCGCTCTTCATTGCAAAGACCAGGCTGCCATCTCAGAAATGGTTGAACAGGAGCAGTGGGGTGCAGAGGGAGTCCCCCCCCTGAATCGCTCTCACTACATCAGGTACAACTTCAATGCAGCGCAAGCTCCGCCCATTTTTTGTGATCCATAGGATCTTACCCACTTGTTTAAATCTGCACGGATTGAGCCAAAACTTTTATTGTTGTTCGCTTATATACTAATGAATATTAACGTTGAGACCAGGTGGAAAATATGGGCGTGTGAGCCAGGAAAATTTGGTTTGTGTTTACACCCCCCCCTGTTGCACACCCCTTTTTAACTCTTCCTGGTGTTACATAATAATAAATGAATATTATTATTGATGATACTTGGAAAAAGATGGCCTGTCAGCCGATTCAGCCACGAAAATTCGGATTTGGGGATTTTGGGAAATTTCTCAGAGGGGTTGACTGAGGAAATGCCTGAAAATGTGCCCTTTTTGCACTCTGAATCCTGCCATTCACTGCCCACTCAGCCAACTGACACCATCCTGGCTTTAAATGAAAGCTGATATTGTAAGCTGCACGAGTTTGTGCTTGTATCCATGTAAGTCACAGTGTGCGCAAATTGACGGGGGTCAAAGCTCACCTTGACTGCCCAAACCCTAATTTGGTGCCTTTCTATGGGAAAATAGCACATGTTGAGCCACATCACCACGCACTTCATCTTTTCACTTGATTTTTTTGCAATCATATTTGTTTATTACAACAACTCCATACCACACGAAAGTATGCCATTTGGTGGAGTGGGTGATCTGCTGTGAAAATATTGTGGTGAAAAGTGGGGTCCACGCCGCGGAAAATCAGACACGTGCGCCGTAAGTTGCTATGTTCAAGCTCAGGTTAGAGCAAGGGCTGCCTCTGGGTGCTAAGCTTAAACATAGCAAACTTTGGCGCCCATGCTCAATCCACATTTTAAAAACACCCCTTTTTTTAACTCAGTCAACCCCCTCTGAAAATTTTTGGGGAGATGGGGCTGATTCCGCCCAAGAAGTGGACACCCTCGCTGACCGACGAGTGTCTTCCACACCGGGAAAGAGGCTCGTCAAGGTCATCGGGATCCACCCTTTATTATGCGACATGCGCAATTACAAATTTATGTAAGCCTGCAATTCGTGAGACACATTCAACTTCCCGTTTTAATCAGGCAACTTTCATATGGCAGTCCTGCAGTCTTTCTTCTGATGCACTTGTAGCCTGCTATCCTGAACAAATGTTATAATTTGACCTGAATCGAGTACGGCAGCTAACACTACCCACCACTCATCTCAGCAGCCCACCTGCTTGCAGTCTCAATGCTATTTTTATCTGAGGCCTCTCTTTTGCCTCCAAAATCACTCCCTGTTTCAGAAAGTAGGGATAAAAAATCGTCAACTCTTTTTTCTTTCCACATAGCCTTGAGCTTTTGAACCTGCCAGGCAGTATGCACTCACACATGATCGCTCCCATTTTGCCTTTGGGACCAGTGCGGACCACCTCAGATCCCAGAAGGACTGTTTTGCAGCATTGAAGAGGAAATTGTTTAGTCGTTTGCAGAGCAAGTGCGATGTGCGCATCTGTAGTCATTTGTTTCTGCAACAGAGTGAAGCACACACCATAGCACTCCCCGCTGTGGCTGAAAGAAAAAGGAAGCACTCCGCTGGCCTTCCATTCGTTTGGAGCGAGGCTGGCGATCCGACTCCGTAAGAAATGATCATGCATCGGGCCTTTGCCCTGTTGAGGGTGTCAATACATTGTAGAAAGGGACCCAAGGTGTAGGGATCCAGGAGTGCAGATGTTGCTGTGCGTGTGTTTGTGTGTGTGTGTAGATGTGTGTGTGAGTTTGTGTGTGTGTGTGTGTGTGTAGATATGTGTGTGTGTGTGTGTGGTGTTTGTGTGTGTGTATGTGTGTGTGTGTACGTGTGTGTGTGTGTGTGTGTGTGTGTGTGTGTGTGTGTGTGTGTGTGTGTGTAGATGTGTGTGTGTGTGTGTGTGTGTGTGTTGTGCATGTGATTCTATGCATGTATGTATGTGTGTTTGTGAGTGTGTGTGTGAGTGTGTGTGTGTGTACGTGTGTGTGTTTGTGTGTGTGTGTGTGTGTGTGTGTGTTTGTGCGGGCGTGTGTGTGCATATTTGTGTGTGTTAATTGTATGTGTATTGCTTGGTGGGTTGGTGGGTTGGTGGGTTGTGTGTGTACCCACCAAGGGATATCAATTCACCATTTTCACTTCACATTTGTCCTAATACATAAAATTTCAATATTTATATTTATGCGCTGAAACCAAAACTACTATGCAACGTTTCTTCTTTTTGATGACTGTACAATAATGAAGCCCCATGGTGAAATCAGCTGCAAGGGAGGCTGCCCCATACCAGCCCGTGGGCCCTGCCTGCTGGGGAGTTTTGCATGTGGCAGTAGGCTCCCCTGTCTGCTTCCTCGCGCTGGCCGCCCAAGGCCTCTCCACACGCAGCTCCTGGTAGACATGCACGAGCACCACATATCAATAGTGTGTCAGGAGTTCTTGCAGTAGTGGTGTACATATTTTGCAACTCTGTTGCGAACGCGTATGCCAACCTTTCCCCAAGATTCCTGAAGGTCCGAACATTAACACAGATCACCAAGACCTGAACCACCTGCTTTTCCAAGTCATGCTACTGTGTATCTGCTTGCAGGCCAACAGGCGAATCCTTCTCTGTGCAGCGAGTGCAGGGGGTCTGCCCGCAACAACATCCACTACGGCGGACCTTCTGATTGCTCCTAATATTGGGAGCTACACCAGCAGCTCAGGGCATGGCCAGCAGCATATGACGCACTCTACCCCTCCACAGGTGGCTGCAGCCACTCAGTGGGGCTCTTGGAACAGTGGCGGGTACGTGGGTGGAGTGTTGTCTTTGTTTGTCGGTGATTCAGCAGGCAGTGAATGACACTATTTTATAGGGGTGGCCTGAGGAGAGAGGATCCTTGACATGTGAATGGAGTGGGCTCACGGAACGCTTGAACAGGGTCCATGCTTTGCTTCCTAAGCTATGTGCGAGATTGAGCCTAGAGAGGATAGTTTGACTTAACATTGTCTGTACACCCTCAGATGTCTCTAAGTTCATGCTTGTCCCTTCAATTACACCCTGGCCTGCCTCCCGAGCCGCAGTCCATTCCATTTTCAACACAGGTAGAAAGAGAGAGTGAGCAATCCGGGCAGAGACTCAGCAACTCTCAGAAGACTTGGGCACACCGCGCTTACATACATGCAACAAACACAGGTCCTTCTTCCCAGCTGTCGCCCTGGGTGTGGCACTGACCCTGGCCCTCCAAGGCGTATGCCGCTGGGTGTACCGCCAGTTGGTGGATATAGGCGGCATCTGGACCACACGTCTGCTGGAGTTTCTCAACGGCGGACAAGTAAGGCTGAGAGTGTGTATGGCTGGATGGACGCTTTTCATTTGTGCCTTTCTGAATGCTCGCAAAGCACAGCACGTCAGAACACGTGCAAGCAGAGGCACGAGACTGCACCTCACATTGCGCGCAGGTTAAAGGCAGCGCCACCTCCACCACAACCTCCCCAAGCTCAGCAAGTTCCGCAGACGGACTGGGCAGCAGTGATGGCCAAGGTGCGCAAGCAAGCTTCGATGTCTTGTGTTTGCCGTGCATATGCAGTGTTCTGTTCTACCAATGGATGGCCAAGGTGCGCAAGCAAGCTTCGGTGTCTTGTGTTTGCCGTGCATATGCAGTGTTCTGTCTAATCACCCCCTCACATTTGGCACAAAGTGCTGGAAACCTGCACTGACACGCTTGACTGTTAACAATGCCTGATCTGCTTATCTGATGTATGGGCAATTGCAGATTTTTGATGACGTATCTCATTGAAATTCAAGTTTCTAAGTCAGCAATTTCGCCTGCAGGTGCTGTCTGCCTCTGCTCTCTGCCCCATGCTCAGGGATCTCCAAAAAATCCAAAATGTCCATTTCCGTGTGCATATTTTTGCAGGCTTGCTTTGAAAACGTTTTACAACTGCATGTTTGTGTTGCAGCACAGATAGGCTTGGAATTCAAGTATATTAGTGTGGCGTGCATGATTGGCACGCGTGTGCACTCAAACAGTTGTACACATATAAACATGAATTCACCCACACATGCAGATGTGCGGCTGGCGCTCCCTGCTGGCGTGACTGATGCCACGTCCTTAGTGGACCAGATCAACCAGGGAGAATCTGTGGAGTGGGTCAACATGTGCATTCGCAAGGTGGGGGTGGGCAGGCTTTTGCCACCCTTCCTCGTATGATGAGCACAATCAATGGTTACTGTTGGCAGCAGCAGAAACACCAACTGAAACGTCGCAGGGATGCGTGCGTACCATGCACGTATGGCTCCAGCCTTTAAAGTATGTGCTTGTCAGTTTGTGTTTCTGTTGTACACGCACGCCTCCTCTAACCCGGCAGCTTGGGTCCATCTCACGCCTCATGGAAGCACGCTACAACAATATGCGCGTTATAACAAATTTACAAATTTACTGTACCTTACCGTACTCAACCCCAGAACCCAAATTTGATCAATATTAAAAGTAGCTCCGGGAAACCTTGAAAGAAATAGTTTAGCCATCCCCGCACTAATTCCGGTGGGGGGTTTGCCCAGCGCTTGCACAAGTGCGTAAGTATATGTATTAGTATGCGCGTGAGCGTGCATATACATAAGCTTGTTTATGTGTGCGTGCGTGTGTGTGTGTGTGTGTGTGAGAGAGAGAGAGAGAGTGTATGTTGATGTGTGCATGCGTGCATGTGCACGCGCGCTCGCATGTGGGCGCGTGCTTGCGGTTGCGCGTTCAAACGCGCATGTCAGATTGTGCATGTGTGCGTGCCTGTACGTGCCTGTATGCTAGTGCGTGCATGTGGTTGCCTGTATTGCTTGAGTGTGCATGAGTGTGCATGTGTGTGCATGAGTCATAGTGGCATGGGCAGCCGGAGCACCGGCTGGGTTGGGGGGGGGGGAAGGGATAGCGGAAGAGCCATCTCTTCTCTGTTTGGCCACCCTCCAAACATTATTTTTGCCAATCCCCCAAACACCCCTAGAGCGTCAAAAAGTATAAATTTAACGATACCGTAACCAACCCGGTGGGCCAAAAACGTTATTTACCCGGGGTGATGTCGGTAAGGTACGGTATGCGTGTTCACGCACATAAACATCTTATATGTAAGCATGGGTAATTAGGGTGTACAATTTTGCCAGCGAGGCTCAACAAGCGTCGTCGAGGGCGAGGCTCGTCGATATAGGCCCTAGTTGGTGCATTGCGGTTAGAAAATCACTTTCTGAAACTTGCTCGGATTGAACCGAAAAATTTTCATAGTTGGTTATTAAATATCGTGAAGAGACCGGACTGAAAAGAGCTGTAGAAAGTGTTTGGAGAATCTCTCATGGTGCATTGCCTGGACAGGCATACGCACATCATATTGGCCGGAAATAAGTTCTATATAGTCTGAATAATATCTGATAATATTATAATGTACAAAATTTCTGCCCATTTTGGGGCGTCGAGAAATGAAAGTCCGACACTTCCTGAACAAGACTGTGACATCGTGATGTGCCATTTTTCGCGCATACATTACACAAAAATGCTTTATATTATTATACAAAAAATGCAGTCGGTTTTCCCTGATATTAGGAATGTTCAGGAAATTTCCCCTGATTACCCCCCAAAAATGGACACCCTAGTTGCCGTCTAGGCTTTGACAGCAGTGACGTCGTTAAGCCTCGACTAGAGGCTGGCTCACCCTTACTTATATGTATCTGTATACCATACTGCACTTATATCACCACGTACCCCAAACGTTTTTGACCCCTCAGGGAGTGTCGTGACCTGTTAAAATAATTGAATGAGAAAGGCCTCGCAAAGTACGCATCAGGCACGATAAAAATTGTTGTCTTGAGGTCCTAAATCTAATCCTGGTCAAAACACCCCAAATGGCTATCTTGCTCCGAATAATGGGCTTTCCCCCATTTACCTGCCATTCGAAACGTGTTTCTTTCAATTTTTGCCTTTGTTTATGTACATGAAGGACTTGCTTTATCAGGAAAGGGGCAAGGTGTTCTCACATAGGCTCGCGCTGTGTTTGTTATCCAAGTGTTGCCCACCTTGCATTGCTTGTATTGGGGTTTATTGATTGGGTTTTTCAAACCTCACTTTCGTTACAGTACGGTGCGGTAAACCAACACTTGCTTGATGTCCACCAGGAGGCTTCAAGGATCATAACTTTTTGGCTTCGGGTTGAAATATAAATTATATATTCGGAATTCTGACGTCGAGAACTGTCGATTGGTAAATAAATGAGTCGATTCTGAGGGGGTGGGGTGGTGCAGGGGGGGTCGGGGAATTTGGGGGGTGGTCTCCATAATTTTACTGGGCCACTTTTACAAAATATTAATAAAAAATGGGAATCCTCAGCTCAAGCCCAGTCGATTGGCACCCTTGTTGGGTGATTTGATTTAGGGGGGGGGGCTGGGTGCCTAGTCATAGAAATGCATGGAATGTCCCAAAGTAAGCCGCGGAGGTGTGTTCAGGCAAATTACCAGCAATCAATTTCAAACTTACAGTTTACGCATTGCATTATGCATAAGCTGCATGAATGAGGTAAAAAAGTGCTTTGGCAAAGGTTTTGGCTGGATTTGTGCACTGAACAGGTGGTCAGTGCAAGAGCGTGCGCAAACCAGTTTTTGCCCTGTAGCTTGTCAGGTATTGCATTATTTGGCATGAAAAGAGTGTAGGATTATAGCGGCTCTAATTCTGAGCAAATTGACACCCTTTTCATTAGTGTGAGGGGTCAGGAATGGTTTTTTTGGGGGGGGGGGTATTTTGGGCCGGAGGCCCAAAATTTACACGTGACTGTCATGCTTTTTTTTACGCCTCCTGTGTCCACAAGTTTTTTGTGCGTGCACAGCATGAACAAACACACACACTCACACGCGCACGCACACATGCACACACACCTGTATCTCATATGAAAACAGGCGTGGCGTGTATACCTTCGAGGGCTGGAGCGTTGGATATCTGACCTCATCCAACCCGTGTTTGATGGCCTCGTGCAAGATGGCGCGGTGCCTCGTTTTGTGCAGGTGAGTACCCAGAGATTGCTGCTTGTGGCATTGTGGGCAGATAGAACAGCAGAAAAGTCACTTACAGCCAAGGAATAGATCAACGCCTTGCCCTGAGACTGCTTGTGTTGTCTGCTGCTTCAGAGTGAAGTTTCCCCATCTAACAGCAGGTGCAGACTTGTCCAGCAGAATTGAGCAGACATGCATCGCAAATACTAATTTTATTCATGTGTGTGTGTGTGCGTGTTTGAGCTTTCTTCTCACCTTGCTGCCAAAGGCACGCATCTGTTTGTGCAAAGCTCTTATCACTGCAGCACTACAAAAGGGCAAGGAAACCTTGCATTCGGTAGTTGTAGACTGACCATGTGTGAGAGGGAGGAGGTGAATGAAGGTGATGACTACCGCGTCGTGTACCTGCAGCGCTTGCGTGTGGTGGAGCTGACTCTGGACCACGAGGCTCCCTACTTTACGAACATGAGACGCAGGAACAGCCGGAAAGACAGGTGCGCACTGTGTTGTTTTTTCTTGCAGAGATCGAGAGGAGTGTGTGACATGCACAGCTGCCCGCTGTGGTGCACCTCTGCAGCCCTTATAATGAATTGAACATTCGAAAGCAGAGGCTAGTTTTTTTGTCACTTATTCATAATCTGCCATGCCAATCTTAAAGTTGAGCTTGGGAGTGTGATTTGGCTTGCCATGCTTAAAAGCTCAAGTCTTATTTCTTGCCGCATCTTTTCTACCCTTCAAAGAGCAAAAGTGGCGGCCCCATCATTATCATTGTTTTGTTATCATCATTACTAATGTTATCTTGTTATTGTTATTGATTTTATTGGAAGCCTTGACCGTGAAAGACTCGCACGTGCTTTTCAAATGCTGCTCAACACAGACTTCAATGTTTGCTCAGAGTCAATCCTGCAAACGTAGTGCTCTGCAAGCCCCATAAATTGACACATCTGCACACGCATGTGCGCACATATGCATCCATGGTTACACACAGACACATTGTTTGCACATGCGTATGTATGCATGCGCATACAGACATACACACACGTACGCTTGTAAATACACAGCGATCTCACGGGCGTGGTCGACCTCCGTTACACCGGGGGGGCTAGGATGCTGATGATGCTGGAGATCGGAGCAGGCCGCTGGCGCTTTAAGGCAAGGCACTGCTGCTCTATCCAACCAGTTTGAATGCGATTGGCTACACCTTGGAAATCCTAGCTAGCCCTTTTATGCTTGTGTCTAGAGAAATGACTTTAGACACACAGGTCCTGCTCTTCACCATTTCCCGTGTCAATGGTTATGCTCCTCCTGCTCCTTGCAGCCAAGCGTTTTAGGTGAAAGCTCAAATCACATTTAACATCCGGCTAACGCTCAGGCATTTAGGTGCTGGGAAGTGCGTGCGTAGTGTTGTCTTGCTTGCTAGTGTCGGCAATGCACAGGCTACAGATACATCTGGCACCCTTTGAAGATTACTTTAAATTTTGAGGCGCTTTGGCATTCAGGGTGCTTCCCTCTTTTGTTGACAGAATGCATGCCCGTCCTCGTCAAATTTCCCCTGTAAAAACCTGTGCAAAAGCGTGCCAGTGAGTACACACGTGAAAGACAAGGACACACACACACAAAGGTAAAGCACACAAGTTAAAAACACACACCCACACGCTCACACATATAAACGAATCAGCATGCACTCAAGCAAGTACACGCACGCGTACACACGCATGCAGGTTCCGGTCCTGGTGTCTGATTTGGATCTGGAATGCCAGATGTGGATCAAGATTGGTCTGGCTCCTGTGTGCCCATGGATAGGTGAGTCCATCCACATTTTGCTGAAAACCTTGCGCAGCAGCCTCCTTGTTATGTGCCATTGTAAGCCACCAAAGCCGTCTGCTGCATTTGCTGTGTATGTGCGTGTATGTGTGTTTGTGCATTTGTGTGTGTGAGTGTGTGTGTGCATTTATGTATGAGTGTGTGTGTAAGGGTATGCGCGTAGTTGGACTAAAAAATGCCAGGGCGTGAGCATAGTTCCCGCCAAAGTTCCTCCTCCTTTTACATTAGTGTCTTGTTTACAGAATGCTGTCCTTCTCTTATTCTCCTATGCACAGGCACGCTATCCCTTGCTTTTGTTGGCCCCCCTAACGTCAAGGTGCAGCTGTCGCCCTACAACCGTGTGCGCCTCATGCGCATTCCTGTAGTGCAGGTGTGTGTATGGGTGTGCTGGTGTGTGCGTTTGTAGGTGTGTGTGTCCAAAAGGATCATTGATGGCCATGGGCTCTTGCCTACCAGCTGGATTTGCAGGCAGTGACGTGATTTGTATGCGATTCATAGATACACACACAAGCAAGGACATGCATACACATACTGGCACATGCACACAGAGCTTCCTGCGCCAGCTGTTCACGGTGGACCTCCCTGCGCTGATGGTGCTGCCCAAGCGGCTTGAGATCAACATCCCCCCGAGTGTGACTTCGATTGCTGAAGCCGCTGTGGGGCGTGATGTCATCATGCGCGCTGTAGCGTCTGCTGTGCTTCAGGTGAACGTGCAGTGGCACACATGCACGAGCATTCAGTATGGCTGTGCTTGCAACTTGCTAGTTCTGCAGGCGCCCCCCTAATGTAATAATGGCAGGGAATGCTGTGTCAGTAGACCCGGACCCTGCTTTGTACGATGCTCGGCAGCATTCACTGCGCCTTGAGCAAATGCTGCCGCACAAATGCTGCTTTGCGCTGCTGCTGTCGCAAACAGCTGGGCACTGCACAAGCTAATCTTGTCGCAACCTCTTGCTTAAGCTGTGCTCAATAGGCCAAGAGTCCTGTTCAAACAGGTACAAAACAATCTTTGTACACACAAGCATACACATGTAGGCGCACACACTATTGATAAGCTTCATTCCTTAAAAACAAGCACACACACGCACGCACACACGCACACACGCACGCACATACGCACACACACACATCATACATTATTGTACATTTGCAGGCCGACGCGCGTGAGCAGGCCCTGCTGGCTGCCCTGCCTTTGGGCCCTCAGACCCCTGCTGGTGGTATCTCCCTGCCGGAGTCTTTCAAGGGAGAGCTAGACGTTGTGCTCCTCAAGGCCCGCAACCTACCAGTGTGGGGTTTCCCAGGGCAGAGCAACCCGTATTGCCGGCTCATACTGGGAGAGCAAGCGGTACAGGTATGAAAGGGAGTCCAAGGATTAAATTGCCGTTTCAATTTGGTGCATCCTACAGCCTGCTTGTGTTTGTGTATGTGTGTATGTGTGTGCGTACGTGTGGATCCATGGTGTTGCTTCATGTGTTGCTTCATGTGTTGCTCATCATATGAGGACTTCGGTCCTCGTTCTTTGTGCCTTGCGCTTAGCACGCACGCTCTAGGTGACAGTGGTCCCAACTACAGCACAGGCCAAGAAGTAGGCATCTCCGTTTCTAACAACATGCTGCAGCAGCACGCTGACATGTACACACACAAAGCACACACACACACACACATTTGTACTTGCACATGCACGCACACATCCTCTGGCACTCGTCTATCCAGTCTCGGCGTGACGATGACACAAGCTCCCCTGGCAAGTTCCGCCATCCCACGTGGAACCAGGAATTCCAATTTCTGGTGGAGGACCCTCAAACTCAGGTACTGATCAGTGTATGTTGTCCCGTACGTCTCCCTGTGGTCATGATTGCTGTCTGGCGCGCATGCTCTGTCTTGGGAATTCTCCCGTGGTCTTGCAGCAAATACTACTAGGTGAATGTTTGATGTATGGCGTACTTACCAAAGACACTCTACAACTGGGAGATGTAACATAATGTGACTAAAGCAACAAAATATGTGGAAATATATGTATTATTCATAAGCATTAACTCATGCGTACACATACAAGTGCTCGCACGCACACGCACACACACACACAATCACACACACACAATCACACACACAAAACCACACACAAGCACGCACACATGCGTCCCCCTTCACTCCTGTGTTTCCTTGTGCCTGTTCACTGTGCTGCACAGACCTTTGAAGTCCACGTGCACGACTCCCAAGTCACAGGACGCGTGCAGGTTGGCTCCGCTTCCTTGCCGCTATCCTGCCTTCCCTTGAAGGTATGTGCATGCACAATATGATCTGTACTAAGGCAGAGTTGAGGGAGGGGGGGTTGAGGAGGAGAACTTTAAGTGGAGAAGACTTTAGTGTACACAGGAAGGAGGTAGGGATGGCGAGTATAAATCCACAGACGCGGCAAGAACCATTGGCGCTAGCTAACTACCATGAAGTTGATTAGCACACATGCCATCAGTCTTGGCTGCAAAGTGTGACGTGAGGAAGGTGGCTGCTTTCTGTTATTCATGCAGAGAGCATCGTTCAGTTCCTGCTACGTTTTTAATTCTTTCTGTCAGTGCAGCGCACGTAAGCACAACACTCACGCCTTGATCTCTTCACCACTGCTTTCAAGGGTGGCAAGGCTTCTCTCTGGCTCCCCCTAAGGCCTGCCCCTCCTCCAGGCATGGACGTCATCAAGGACCGTATCAGCAGGGCAAAGATGCAAGGTGAAAGCAGAGAGGTCGGGAGTGATTTAGGGTACACGTGTGTGTGTATGTG
>Ga0307963_1001505_pt1 | contig 17859 bp, 17 predicted proteins | sample OrgLakmetagen594_FD_201829 | JGI IMG/M metagenome (GOLD analysis project Ga0307963, IMG submission 201829) | Saline water microbial communities from Organic Lake, Antarctica - #594 | ecosystem: Environmental > Aquatic > Non-marine Saline and Alkaline > Saline | place: Antarctica: Organic Lake...
GGTGGTGAGGTGCAGGAGGTCGTGGTACATGCCGAGCAGACCGGGCGTGCCCGCTGCTGCTGCTGCTGCTGCTGCTGATTCTGGGACGAGCTTCTTGGCCCTCTCGCGGTGGAGTCCAAGCTCGTCATCGGAGGAGTCAGTGTCAGATGCAGTCTCAGATGCAGCCTCGCTGGAGGACTCCCCCTTCTTGCGCTTGCTGCTCTTGCTGGTCTTGCGCTGAGGTTCCAGGCCTTGCTGTACCAGCGCTTGCTGCACCTGCTGCTGCACCTGTTGCTGCATCTCCTGCTGCAGCTGCTGCTGCATGCGCGCTGTTGGGGCGACGTCATGGCCCTCCAGGGGCTCGCCTTCAGAGGACTCGAGAGACTCTGGGCCAGCGCTTGCGTCCCTTTGCCATGACGTCCCCTTGCGACGCCCCCTGGATGTAGGCATGCAATGAGCAGGATGCTGCAAAGCTGCACCGTTACCTCTGCCCGCACCACGGCCACGGCCACGACCACGGCCCGTTGTGGCCGGGGCAGGGGCATCTCCCTCCACGGCTCGGGCTGCTCTTCTTGTCATCATGACTAAAACAGAAAACAACCCGAGCTAAAACAAGGCATAAAAGGAATGCCTAAAACGAGAGTACACAGCACTTTATGCAAAGTGCTTGCCAGATCTCAGCCTACGCTCACTACGCAAGAACTCCAGTTCTACAGCTGAAGCAGAGAACTGATGATTACATTCTGAAATTAGTGAGCAAGAATTGAAGGGGGCCGTATCTCACCTGCGTGATCAAGATGTGGCAGCGCTAGCGCTGCGTGGGGCATTTTGTGAATGCTGCATGCATGGTAGCCGCCATGCCGCCGCCACGCACTGCAGTGTGGCAGCCAATATTTCTTGCCCTACTGTTGTTGATAACTGATATGATGCTCCATACCTTTGCCTCATCCTGGACATCGTTTAAGAGCATGGCGATTAAATCAAGTGCAGGTATTTTCAAAAAGTTCGATGAAAATTCCAGGAATCCAAAGGGCCACACATTTTTTTGCGGCCCAAATTGGTAGATAAATAATAATGACTATTGATCAAGGATGTGTGGAAGACGCGATTGTGCAGATGGCACATGCTGTACGCTCTGGGGACATGCAACAGGTGCAATTTAAATGGGTACACACACACACACACACACACACACACACACACACACGCAAAACACACACCCACGCACACACACAAATACACACACGCATATCACACACACACACACACACACACACACACACACACACACGCACACGCACACGCACGCACACATACACACACACACACACACAAACGCACACACGCGCGCACGCGCGCACGCACACACACACACACACACACACACACACACACACACACACACACACACACACACACACGCACGCACGCACGCACGCACACACACACACTCACACACACACGCACACACACACACATTCAAGCATACGCACACACTCACACGCGCGCGAATACACGCATACACACACAAGTCACTTAGGCACACACACACACTCACGTGCACGCGCACACACACACTTCCATACACACATACACACACACTTTTACACACACATACACACACACGCACTCACACACACACACATTTCTGCATGCGTGCAAATACACACATATCCACACAAACTTACTTAGGCATACGCATTGACACAGTGACCACCCATGTTATTAGCAATGTTGTACCCTCGTGTGCTGGTAATGCTGTGTGTTTGGGCACAGATCGTTACAAATGAGCGTCACCATTCTCACGCAAACTACTGCACAGGCACAAGTCGTGGGCGCTCGTGCAGCTGTACCTCTTAGCCTCGGTCGCACTGCTGTTACTTTTGACAGCACTTCCTTGGGGCATGCAGCGTCAGCTGCAGCTGCAAATGGGAAGGTACCACAGCCACACCTTTCTCAAGGTGCACAGGTGTGGGAACAAGAGTATGTGCGTGCGTGTGTGTGTGTGTTTTGTCCTCGTGCATTATTAAGCCATTACAGCTTGCGCTCAATTATAGTGATTAATTCTACACTCAATTTCACTGTAAGCAGCACCCCCCCTGTTCTCTGAGGTTATTTACAGGATCTACTTTATTTGAGCCTAAATGTGTGATGGATGAGCTGCGTTCCTGCTGCTCCTGACATCTCAGGCCTTCCATGACAGATCCATTTAACTGGACGCGGACGCAAATACACACACATACACACAGGGCGCGGTGTTGAAGGGCACCTGGGGTGAGCAGCGTGTGGCTGTGAAACGTCCACGCATAACATGTGGCGCAGACTTGGAACGGTTTCGAAGGGAGCTAGGATTTTTGGCTGCCCTTGCTGCACAACCCCATGTGGTATGTTCCTAGGTGCTCATTCAACACGCACACGCTTGCCACACTTACACACACACACACACTCACACACACATACTCGCACGAAACACACTTGCACACGTATATATGCACTCACACACACACATACATATGCACTCACACACACATACACAAGCCCACTTGCATAATCATAAACAATGTTGCGTATCAAGGTGCAACTGAAATACGCAACAAGCGAACAACCCTTTCGCAGGTGCCCTTGCTAGCTGCTCGCCTCCTCCCCCCAGACTACTACATGGTGCTTCCTTTGGGGGGCCCTAACCTGGCCCAATTGCTACACAGCCCCCTACCCCAATACAATCCCAGTGTGGACGAGTCAGCACACACACAGCAGACGCAGCCTGTCCAAGGTCGGTGTTTCTATGATGCGTTTGTACGTTATAACCGCAAAAGCTGATTTTGGCTCCGCAGTGTATCCTGGCATTAGCAAGGCGTACAGCCAATGATGTTTTCACACACATCTTGGCCATCACGCACTAACAAGCCGCCCACTGGCAATGCTCCCTCTTCATGCCTTTCGGGAGGCTGGTCAGCCCGAGTCTTTAAGGAGCAGGCTCGTTTAAGTGTGTGTCTTGTATCTGTGTGCGTGTGCAGATGTGTGTGCTTTTTGACGCTTGTGTGCATATGTATTTGGTTCCTTGCTGCTACAAGTCAGCTGCGGGAAGTGTGGGTATCTTGCATGCTTGCTTCCTTGCCTCGCTGCCTCGCTGAACTGGCATGAGGTATCCCGTGCAGGCAGTGTAAGGATACATATACGATGCAGGCAGTACATATACGATGCAGGCAGTGTAACGATACATACAGGCAGTGTGACGATACATACAGGCAGTGTTACGATACATACAGGCAGTGTAACGAAACATATACTCTCTAAATATCCAAACCAATATCTCAGACTTTGACGTCTATTTTTACTATACGCAGCTAAGCAGGGGGGAAAGTAACGATACATATACTCTCCAAATGTCCAGACCGGTATCTCAGACTTAGACCTTAGACGTTTAATTTTACAGGCAGCCCACAATGGTGCTTAATCTGCAGAAATCATAGGAGGGAAGTGGGGGAAAAGTGGAGGAAGGAGCATCTTTGACATGATACAAGGATGAAAAATGCGGGGCTTCCTGCGTGCGTACCACTTTGTTAACCGACCACTCACCACACTCTCGCACCAGGGCTATGCCTATGCCAAAGCATGTGCACGTCCTCATGACCACGGTCTGGTGATCTTAGCGATAGTTCAGCACCAGGATCAGGGTTAGGGTTTTTAGTTTACCACCCTTGCACCAGGGCTGTGCCCATGCCAAGCACACACGCACATTTGAGTAATTACGTTTGAGTGATCATGCCAAGCATATATGCACGTTTGAGTGATGTCACAAACAGCCAGCGAATACAATTCACCGTTCACTTTCTGTCTCAAAGCAGTGGTGATCAAGCACCTAGCGTTGCTGAACCCACTTTCCTGTGTGGCTTCATTTTTCTTTTCATCTCACGTCCACTCTTCTGCATTGCTTCCTAATCCAATTCTATTTCACGCCATCAGCGTTTACATTTCCTGCATCGCCAAAATCCGTGCATTGCCGTGCATAATTACAGTGCACTTGCACGCTGCTGCTAATGCTGCTGCAAGATTAACGACCAAAATTTTGGCCTGGATGCTCATTTCCTGCAGTTTGCATTCATGGCGTGCGCTAAGATGTGTGTGTGCAAACAAGAGTTGTAAGGGGGGGGGGGTGATCTTTTGATCCTTTTGCATACTTACGTGTACACACACAGCCCTGCTCACAAGCAATTCACCTCCCTCACACTCACACACTCTGTCAATGCACACACTGCGTGCACCCACCCGCTCTCTTACACACAGGCTCTCATGCACATAAGCTTTCACACAACATAAACTACACGCCCACCCAATTCCACACATATACACAATACACAATACACACCCACACACTTCCACTTGTAATTTTTGCAGGAGGGCCTGCCGCACAGTGGCAAGGTGTGGTGCAGGCAGGGCGTTCCCTCGCCAGTGCTCTTGCTGCTGCCCATGCAGCTGGCATTGTACACAGGTGAGTGCGCTGGTATATGCGTGTGTGTTTGGGTGAGTGTGCTCGTATCTGCGCGTGTTTGTTTAGGACTTAGGTGAGTGTGTGTTTGAGGAAGAGTGTGTGTGCGTGCGCGGGTACACACATGCGTACATTAATGTCAGGATGAGTTCAAGGATAGCCGTGCCGGGTTTAGTGCTGAGAGTGCTAAGGTTGAGTGAACAGACCAAGCTTTCTCTGGAACAAACAGTGTTTGCTGCACACCAGTTTCAGCGCTCAAAGCAAAGGGATGGGCTCTCAGCCGCTGCTTGCTGGTGCTGCCTATGCGACACGTATAAAACTGCCCTCTATGTGACACACATAAAAACTGCTGCCCTCTATGCGACACGCATAAAAACTGCTGCCCTCTATGTGACACGCATAAAGACTGCTGCCCTCTATGTGACACGTATAAAACTGCCCTCTATGTGACACGCATAAAAACTGCTGCCCTCTATGCGACATGCATAAAAGTGACGGCACCACCACCAAAAAAACTGCCCCCTGCCATCCTTTCATAGATATGTACGCATGCAGGTACATGCTTGCATTCTCAATATATGCAGTTGTATACTTGCATTTTCATTGCACGCATGCATCCGCAATTACACATACGTACATCTGCATGTGCATTTACACTTATCATACACACGTATGCATTCAGTACCAATGTAATGATATGTACACTCAAAGCATATACATATACATAGTTTGAGCGTATAGCCAGTGCATGGTATGATCCAGCCAGCTTTTTACCCTTGAAAAAAATGACAAGCAGGGATGTCAAGCCGAGCAACTGTGTGATGCAGCCCAGCGCCAGCACAAACACTGAGACGGTCACCGCAGCACAGCAGAAGCAGCAGCAGAAGTTGGGGGGTGATGTGTGGCTGCTTGACTTTGGCCTGGCGTGCACGTGCGAAGAGTTGCAGGTGAGAACCTATGCGTGTTGCTGAGATGTATACAACGTGGCAGCAGTGTTGTACAGGTCTAATGGGTCAACGAATGTGCTGTGCTACTACTCGCGTCCCATCCCATGTGTGTGTTTGTGTGTGTGTGTGTGTGTTAGAGAGAGAGAGAGAGAGAGAGAGAGAGAGAGAGAGTCTGTGTGATTCTGTGTGTGTTACGCAATTAAAACTCCCCATGTGTGTGCTTTGCAGGCCCAGGCGGTGCCTGAGCTGGCCGCCCACCATTATCGTGCAGTGGGGGCTCCCTCAGGTAATGCTCAAGTGCTCATGCACAACACACAGCCAACTAAGAAAGTCAGCACATTCTTTGGTTGGTGTCATTTATCTCATCCTCGCACCGAGGAAGAGCTTCCTCAGGTAATGCTCAAATGCTCATGCACAACACACTGCCAACTAAGGAAGCGAGCATACTCTTTGGTGTGGTGTGATTTGTCTATTCATGCAGCCGAAGAGCTTGCTCAGATAAGCCCACATCAATCAGTGTTTCCTGCAAACTTGATTGCAAAATGTTTCCCAGCAAACTTGTTTGCAAAGTGTATTACAGTATCACAGTGGGAAGGCGTTAGCCACAGCCTGCACATACATTGAGGCCACTGCTCATTTAATACTTGTGGTTCGGCTGATGAACAGGGCAGCCTTGCAAGCATTCGTTAAGTACCCTAAGATTTGGCACAGTACATATGTAGAGATGATGATACCCAGAACAGGTTGACACACGTGCAGGCTACCATCAGGTTCTAAGAATGGGCTCCTAAACTGCCTGGCGCTCCCTGGTAGCATGCAATGTGCAAATATGTATCATCTGTGCTAATGTGTGTATTTCTTCAATTTTTATTGGAGGCTAACTCTGTGTTTTACCCTTTCCAGGCGAGAGGTGCTACTTTCAACCAAACACGCACTTAAAGCTGCTCAACATGCACATCTACATGTACGCATACAAACACGCTTGCACTCTCTCTCTCTCTCTCTTTCTCTCTCTCTCTCTCTCTCTATCTCTCTCTCTCTCTCTCTTTCTCTCTCTCTTTCTCTCTCTCTCTCTCTCTCTCTCTCTCTCTCTCTCTCTCTCACATACATAGTGACTTACGCTCCCTTACTCACACACACACACACTCATTCCCCACACGAAAACAGGGGGCTTCCACAAGCGCAAGCTGGCAGGCACACTGGAGTACCTCGCCCCTGAGGTGCTGATGCAGAGCTCCCATAGCCCAGCCAGTGACGTGTACGCCCTAGGGGTGTCGCTCAATGAGGTATGCTCATTTGAGTGCCACAGTGATTGCCTGTGCATGTTTGTGTGTCTCCCGCTGTTTACCTTGGGGTTAACGCTCAACGAGGTGTGTTTAGCCATGTACCGACAAACATCGCCTACCGTACAAAGTCGTGCTTGCCACTGCCCCTGGAAAATTTATATATTTTTTGAAATAAGTGCCCCCCCTGAAATATTTATTTTACAGCAACCTCCCCCCTGCTTTCTCGGGCCTCTTTTCATTAAATAGAGAGCTAGGGAGTTCAATTCATGCACCCAGCCAAACAAATGATGTTGCAAGCACAACCTCACCGCTTCACGTCCTGGAAAGCACCGAACGTTTGTTACAATACTTACAAAACATACTGTTGTACACCAACCCCTTAAAAAGCAGTATACATCAGACTATCGTTTGAGCAGTTTGATCACTGCCCCCCCAAAAACGTCAGACAGGGGCGTGGTCTACTTTATGTATTTATGTATGGTATACAAGACTGTGTGTTTTCTGCAGTGTACCTTAAGGGTGACGCTCAACAACACCTGCTTGTCCGTGTGCGGACACAGCAGTTGCTGGTGCATGATTGTGTGTTCGCTGTGGTGTGCCCTAAGGGTGGCGCTCAGTGGAAGATGCTCATTTGCGTGCAGGCTCAGCGGTTGCTGGTGCATGTTTGAGTGTTTGCTGCTCTGTGCTCTCAGGGTGATGCTCAATGAGGACTCAGGGTTTGCTGCTCTGTATTCTCAGGGTGATGCTTAATGAGGACTCATCATTTGCATGTAGACAACGTGATTTCTGTGTATTATTTACTGTTTGCTGTACCCTTGGGGCTATGATGCTTGATATTAGACTGAGGGGGTGAGTACAATAAAGCCTACACATTCTTGTAAACTCTGTTGGAATTCGAGATGTATTAGAGGTAGCACCGCAGAGATTTTGAGCAATTTATGTGTCGTTAGCCGTTAGGGTGGTTGTTTTTTTCAACCAAGTCTGTACGCAAGTGTGTGTATTACAATTATTACAATTACTCTACTAACTCAATACCTGCAGATGGCGACAGGCATGCGGCCTTATGCAGACTGCACACGAGACGACCCTGACTACCATACTGTGGTAGAGATGGGGTATGGCAGGTAGGGATCGGCGTTGGGTATATACCGGTATATATACTTTACCGGTATATACCGGTATATGGAACTTTTAAATTACGCCAGCCAAAGTCAGGAGTGCCGATTTTGGCCGGAGAACCACTCGCTGAGGTCGATTGCAGGCCTCACAATGACAAAAACACATGAATTGCAATAAAATATGATTCGATAAATTATGGAGTCTGAAGAAGGGCTGAGAAATGGATGAAATGAGGTAAAAATGGGAAGCAGCCCTTGTATCAAATGCTTTAATTGTGTGTGTATGTGTGTGTGTGTGCGTGGATGTGTGTGTGTGTTTGTGTGTGTGTTTGCGGTTGTTTGTGTGTGGTTGTGTGTGTTTGCGGTTGTGTGTGCATGTGTGCATGTGTGTGTGCGTATATGTATGTGCGTGTGTGTGTGTGTGTGTGTGTGTGTGTGCGTGCGCACGTGTGTATGTGTGTGTGACCACGTTTGAACCTTCTGGCTACACAAGACAGCACACACAAGTTCCCCCTGCTATCCCATGCTGCCCACAAGCTCCTCTCTGCACGCGGAACAACAGTAACAGCGCAACAGCTCAGAAGCTGATCTACACCAAGGCAAACATGCTCTAGGGGTAGCTAGAGCAGCAAGGCAGCAGCATGTAGCAGAGTAGCAACGTAGCTCTCATTTAATTACCAGATACAGGGACAAGTAGTGGCACTTTCCTTGTTTGCTGGAGGCATAAAAGACCGGTATAACTGACTTCCAGATCTCAGAACTCAGAACTGGATTAGATTTCTAACACCCCACTTTGGCTACTCACCTTACATGACATGATCTACAAGCCATTTAAATTTGTAAATAAAATTCCCACCCGGGGGGGTGAACTGGGGTTTACACCGATCTGGATATTCCCCTTTATACTGGTTTTAGGGTATACAGAGGTATATGAAAAAGCCATATACCGCTCCCTAATGGCAGGTGGGTTGCATACAGAGAATCGCCTGATATATGTTAAATAAATTCATGGTTACAGATCGTGATGATAAGAAGGGAGAGCTTTTGTTGTTTTGCTGCAAAGTGTTTAATCACGCCTACTTTGCCTTTGCGCTAGAGCGGCGGTTACTTTAGAACTCAAGCACAATCGTGTCGGCAAAAGTTCAAGGAACAAGTTCAGCCAGTTGCAGAGCAAATTTGCGTCTTCACCCTGAGGTTTGCATGTTGTGGTTTGAGGGGCTTGATAACCGGACCGTGAGTGATAAAACTCTGCATTGCGTTCATGAAAGCATGTCATTGGAGTTGTCATCCTTATGTCCTCTGTGAAGCACAAATGCACACACACACACACACACACACACACACACACAGCAGAGCCTGCCTTCAGCGCATATCGTGTTGCAGCAACCTCATAGTTTTCCTCCTCTTTTCTCTGGTGGGGGAGTGTTAGTTACCCGGTTCAAAAGTGGCTACTTTCCATAACTACTGTGAGGAGTGGTTTTTCACTGCCTGCGTGCTTACCTTTTTTTTTCCCCCTTGGTTGCAGCAACCTGATGGTCATGTTCCTGAGGTACTAAAGATTTTGTGGCGGTCCGTTTTATTTCCTGCTTTGCTCCTGCCATTTTACAATGGTATCAGGAGCGCCCTGTGTTTGTCAATATTACTAGACATGGCTTAACGGTGTCAAAATCATGCTCTGTATTATGATTATTGTTCAAGATTAAGCGGGAGCTGCCTATTTGCTGTTATATTAGCGTCCGCCGTTCATGGCGCCCTGCAGGCTTAAGACAAGCAATTTGTAAGCGGAAATTTAAGTAGAACTCAGCTGATGAGGCTTTCCCTTGTTGCAGATTCTAGGCATATCTCGTCTGAGACACGCTCTAGGTGTTGGCGTTTCCCGTTTGTTCCCTGCCTTTTCTTCTGTTTTGTTTCCATTCTTAAGCATAGGGAAGACATATGGGCTTCTGCAAGCACACACACGGCACTTGCAGGTGCGCCCTGTTTGTAAGCGGTGCCATCTGCTGCCATGTGCAAACACACTGTAACTGTAACACACTGTAACTGTAACACACTGTCACTGTAACACACTGTAACTGTAACACACACACAGGGCACAACGAGCAGCATCTTCCCTTGCTGCAGGATACAGATCTTTCATCAGCTCTCATTACTCACACTCAGACACACACACATTGACATTTGCACACACACGCACATGCACACACACGCAAGCAAGCAAGCAAGCACGTACACACTCCACACAACTGTGCATCACTTACACTTACAGGATGGAGCTGTCGTCAGCTGTCACAGCCAAAGGCCTCAGACCTACCCTACCCCCACCCTTTTCATGTCCCCCTGGTTGGCTGGATCTGGTCAAGGTTAGTTCGTCTTAACATTCCAGTTTAATACCCCTTTGTTCATCTTTAGCTCTGAGCGCACCTCTCACTCATTGAGTGCTCTTGCTCAGGTTCAATTTATAGACTTGTTGGGGAAACATACTGGCTAGTATCTTTTAAAAATAATCCAAGTTGTAGTCACGCGCATTGTTCTGAATAACTCAGAAAGCAGCCCTAGAAGTCTGATGCTGTTTGTTTGATGCATTGTGCCGAACATTCTGCACCAACAAATGTCACAGTTTGCTAAGTGTGAACGCATCTGGTCTCCAAACGCATGCACCATTTGAGGTGCTTACCGAATTCTTGGCTGTAGCCATCGCATCTGGGACCGACAGGTCTATCTAGTCAACTCACGCGTCAACTGTGCTTACACACACACAAAAACACACACACACACACACACACACACACGCGTGCTCTACTCCTAAAGAGGACAAACAAGATGTATCTACCCAGATGCCTCTTGTGCATCAGAAGGAAGAGGAGCCACTTTGGTGCTGGGTACTCGACTGGGAACACACCCACCTCAGAAGCTCTTCCTCCACCTCGGAATTTAATTTATCCTTGTTCTTAATGCATCACCTTTGACGCATTGCAGCACGGACGCTCCTCTGTGCTGAGGAGTGCAGGACAACAGGACACTACCTTTGTTCATGACGCGCAGAATGTGCTGCTGCTGTTTTCCTTCAACTCCTGCAGGACTGCTGGCACGCAGACCCTGGGCAGCGCCCTAGCATGTGTGAGGTCGAGAAGCGGTTAGCGCGCATCCTGGAGCAGTTGCCTGAATGGCAGCAGCAGCACAGCAGCAACAGGGGTGCTTCACTGCCGGACCAGGTGCGAGTGACGTGTAACCTTTGGTGTGTGAAAATTTGTGTGGGTGTCGATGTAGGTATGGGTGTGGATGTGGGTGTGGGTGTGGGTGTGGGTGTGGGTGTGAAATGCGTACAGTGTGCTGGTGGTGTGTTTGTTATTGTGCGTAATGGTTAAAAAAGCATACCATACTAGAGTATGATTCTGTCCACGCCTGTTAATATACAGAGGGACATTACCATGCAAGACGTCCCCTCTGCTGTGGCACCAGATCTGGCGTCAGATCGAGTGCTGCTGAAACATGGCAGACCACCTCCCTCGTTCCCTGGGCGGCAGCTTGAGGGCGTCATGCTGGCAGAGCGCACTCAGTATGTGAACAGCTCAGGAGCAAAGGCCTCCAGGGTTGTCATCACTGCAGGTGTGTGCGCACAGGTTTTGCGCTGCGCTGTTGTCATTGGGTCTTGCTTAAATTTCGCGATCAGCAACAGCGGCACCGAGGTCTGCACTATACGCCTTTTGCTTTTCTTTCAGGGACCCATGAAACGAGTGAAGGGTGGATGTAGTGACTTAGTCCATTTGCATATCATGGGCAGAGAGCACAACCCAAGCACTTGCTGCTGGTGGCTTTCCTTCTTCCTCCTATTAGCAAATTGAACCTGCATGCGAGAAGCTCAGAGCTGTGTGAGAATCAGACAAAATTGGTACACAATAATCAGAGGGGGTCAACTGAGCAAATGTCCTAAAATGTGACTTTTTTATGCAAATCATGTTTACATGATAAAACTAGATGGTTAATGAAGTTTAAGGCCAAAATGACCACCCCACTGGTCTGGACAGAAATACAGTTCAAATTTTGGCACTGAGTTTCCACATTACAGGCACATTACAGGCCACCACGCCTCAACCAGGGCCTCTTTTCATCCCAAAACAAGACAGGAGGACTTCCTTTATGATACCAAACCATCCTGAGTTTTGAAAAGTATATTTGGTGAGGGCTGATTTCCCACCTTTTTTGGCACCCCTTTTTCTGATTTTCTTTAAGGGAAATGGGCCCAAATGGGGCATCTGGCCAAGTACTGCTCCGTTTTGCCCCATTTTTGTTGCAATGGTATTCTTAATGAAATGTAGACGATTCATATAAAAATGACACAAATCAGGTCAGTGAGTGGTGAGATATGAGAAAGTGGTGGTGAAAAATAGGGTTCACGCCACGGGCAATTAGGCATGGTCTCCACGGCTGGCAGTTTTCAGGTGCAGCTGAGCTTGAAGACTGCCAGCCGTGGAGACCATACTCAATTCACATTTTAAGAACACCCCTTTTTCAGGCTCAGTTGACCCCCTCTGCACAATAATAATGGTTTATGAACGTTCCTGATTGTTTTTATATGTATGGGACTGTAGGCTATGGCAGTGTGCTGGTGCTTACCCACTTAATTGAGCTTGAAAATGTCTTTGTCCCTGGTTACGTGGGATCGGTCATTGCTTATTTTAAACCTAAGATCAAGGCCCTGGCTCACGTGTACACTCGATCAGAATTCTCCTGTTTTGACTAAGGCTTTCGACTTTGCGTACCATCACGTCTTGCAATTCCGAGACCGAGGGATCCCTTGAAGCAGGCAACGCTGTTTTGTTACAAATCCAACTCTTCCTTATTTTTGTGCAGGTGTATTTGAGGACATCGGGCCACGTGAGGCCCAAGAAGATCGGCATGTCATGCAGGTTGTCAGTCACTCCGCATTATTGGCGCCCGTTAAAGAGAAACATCTGCCAGGTTTCCTGAGGGACGCAATGAACTTGCAGCCAGGGCACAGGAATGACGAGAGGGTGGAGGTCGAGGCTGACATGACAAATAGAGCGAAAACAGTAGCAGCAGCAGCAGCAGGGGTACATGAGGTCGTGCAAAGTATTGAGCGTGGCTCAGCAATGCAGTCCATACACGCACAAGTACTGTCCCCCTCTGCCCGACCCCCTGTGCACCAGCAACCGCCGTGTGTCCAAGATCACGGCACGCAGCAGGGCCAGCAACCGCAGCAGCACCACCACCACTACCAAAACCAGCATGTGCAGGAGAGTACTCAGAATACAATGGAAGAGGCTGCCTCCTCCTCTGCAATTTTCGGTGTATTTGACGGCCATCGCGGCCACCAAGCCGCACAGTTTTGTGCATCGTATTTGGAGCTCACATTCCGCTCCTGCATCGCGGCAGAAGCAGCAGCAGCAGCTGCAGCAGCGCCGATAGCAGCCTCACTCCCACTCAATGGCTCAGCAACAGCAGCAGCAGCAGCAGCAGCAGCAGTATCTGGTGCAGCGGTTTATCAGAAAGATTATGGGGCGGCACTGTGCCGTGCGTTTCTGCTTCTGGAAGAAGGTGAGGGTGCGTGTGAGTGCGCCTGTGTGTATGTGCATGGGTTCTTCAGAGAGACTATGGGGCGGCACTGTGCCGTGCGTGTCTGCTTCTGGAAGAAGGTGAGGGTGCGTGTGAGTGCGCCTGTGTGTATGTGCATGGGTTCTTCAAAAAGACTTTGGGGCTGCACTGTGCCGCCCGTTTCTGCTGTGCTGGAAGAAGGTGAGGGTGCGTGCAAGTGCGCCAACATGTGTGTCCGTAGAACAACATAAATTGGTGTCCTGTTAGCAGCCGCACTGATAGAGTTTGTTTTCATGCATCTAGGCCTTTCCTGCGTGCAATCTGAAAGCCGGTAGAGCTCAAGGTGACGGTACGCCTGATGATTGTGGCCAAAATTAATCTTAACTGTGCGCCCACGAGCTTGGCCAGAGCTCAAATTGAACCAGGTGGTGAGGCAGGGCTGCCTTGCTGTCTTTGTTACCGCTCACCTTTTCAAGCTTATCCTTAGTTGCACATGACATGTCAGCGTGTCGGCACATGACGTGACAGCGTGTGTTGCACATGACAGGACAGCGGGTAACTGTTAGCGATTGTCAGCTAATAGTTGCTAATCAGGGCAACTAGCTTATCCCTAGTTGCACATGACATGACAAGAAGTTGTAGGCAAGGGAGGTAGGAGAGAGATGACCTTGCCCCCATTTCTGTGGTATTAAAGCTACCACCTATTTTCTTGGTTGTCTGAGTAGTCTGTACATCGACCAGTGTAGGAGGGTAGGAAGAGGGACCAAGGAGAGGGACCACTATGACTATGCCAGAACATGAGAGCTTGCCCCCGTGTTGCGGCGATATCCACCTGACTGTCTTTTGCTTGCTGGTTTTGTCTAGCTTCTCAGCTCTGGAGAGAACCCTGCCCTTGCTATTTTTGGTGGTCTTGTGCATTGTTTCTTTGCTCGTTTGACCAGGCTGTGCTCAATTCTAAAAAGATTTGTGTCTGCCCCTACACCTTGTGGCGGTTGTGATGCATTGTTTCTTTGCTTGTCCGACCAGGCTATGCCCAACTTTGGAGGGACTCCTGCCCCCAGCCCCAACTGCAGCAGCAAGCCCAAGCCCAGAACTCCGCTGCCCCTGCTGCTGCTAGAACGGCCCCAGGGGTGGCCTACCCTGGATGCACTGCGCTGGCAGCTGTGGTCGTGGAAGGCCGACTGCTGGTCGCCAATGCAGGTGTGGGTGTGGGTGTGGGTGTGGGTGTGGATGCAGGTGTGGGTGTGGGTTTGAGTGTGGGTGTGGGCATGCATAAGTGTGGGTGTGGGTGTGAGTGGGCATAAGTGTGGGTGTGAGTGTGGGTGGGCATAAGTATGGGCAGGGATGTTGGTGTGGGTCTAAGTGTCAATGTCAGAGTGGGTGCGAGTGTTGGTGTGTGCGTGTGTGGGTGTGTGTGGGTGTGTGGGTGCGGGCGCAGGTGCAGGCGCTGGTTGAGGTGTAGGTTTGAGTGTGGGCCTGGCTGCACAAGTGTTTAGATAGAATTATAGGTGCGGATCCTGGCTGCACAGGTGTTTAGACAGAACCAAAATTGTGTACCCTGGCTGCAAAAGAGCGTAAGTTAGAACAAAACTGCGTACCCTGGCTGCACATGTGTTTATAACCAAAACCGTGTACCCTGGGTGCATTACACTGACACTGACAGCTGTAACTCCAAGGACAGCTGGCAATTGCTGGCTGCCAATGCAGTTGTGTGTTTTTGTGTATTTTGATCATTTGGTGGGCAAGCACAGATGACCCAAAACGTCTTCGTAGTTCCAGACATATACACGCACACGCATGCACACACCAGGTGATGGTGCTTGCCTTCTGTGCCGAGGTGGTCAGCCCCTCATGCTGTCCCGTCCCCACACGGGTGCGTGTGAAGATGAGCGTGCGCGTGTGCAAGCACACGCAGGCGTGGGTGCGCTGGCGTGGCATGAAAAGGGCGGGGGGCACTGGAGACTAACAGGCTCTGGATTACAGGTATGCATTTGTGTGTGTATGTATGTATGTACATGTCTGAACGTATATTTCCCGTGCGTGTGTGCGCTGCGCTGCCCATTTGAGGCGTGTCACTAGCATCCTTCATTAGGCGCGTGTCACATGATCACATGATGCTCCAAAGCCCCCTGTAATTGCACAGAGCCCCCGATGGTGTGAAGTGTTTGTTTGGATGTACAGGATCAACATCAACGAGCATACTGTTGCATGGCACTTTATGACCTCTATTCCACAGGTGACACGCAGCATAGGGGACTTTGATGTTAAAGCAGCCACACATGGAGGGGTGACAGCTCAGCCTGAAATACTGGAAACTACATTGCAGGTGTGTTTGGCCGTTCCAAAGCAATAACTGCCCAAGTTACTGGTGTTTGTCTAGGGTGTCCGGTCTCTTGTCTGAACACCAAAATTAGACACCACGCTGCTGTGTGATTGTGTCTCAATTTCAAAGCAATGGATCTTTCGTTTATATCTCAAGCTTGCTGAAAGCTGATATATGTATAATGTTTGAACTGTTCAAGTATGCATGCGCCTCAGTTAGCTGTCCGTACATAAAGATGTGTCTATTTGCTCAGTGTTCATGGTATGTGCTTAATTGAAATATTTGGGTGAAGTCGGAATACAGAGTAACACGGTCAAACGTCACAATAGCCCTGACATACCCATTCTGTCCAATCTTGCTCGTGTATGTAGAACGATTGGGTGGAGCCCAAATAAAACCCATATAGGGTTGTTTGTGGTCTGAACAGTGATGGTTGATCAACCGCAGGGTTTGCTATGACTTTAAGGAGGACATCGTGCTTGCAATGCTGGACAGTGATGGTTAATTAGCCTCACATATTGCTGTGAAACGTGCAGGAGGATGACGAATTTGTGGTGCTGGGCAGTGATGGGCTGTGGGACACGCTCCAGCCCCAAGACGTGGTGCGAATGGTGCATGACACTGTGAAGCACCCCACCATGTGTGCCAAGCGCCTGGTGGCAGAAGCCATGCAGAATGGTGGGTCGGAGTGCCATTTGTCGCGCAAGGAATGTGAAGGTGTATGCCATTGCTAGGCACTGCACGACGTGTTTATTGCAGCTTGGTGGCAACAACGTCGTGTCTTTGCGGGTCCTTTGCGCTCTATTACGATGCGTGATGATCCACTTAAGAATGTAAGGGTAGTTGTCTGAGGCTATAGTACACTTTGAATGTAGCTCACAGGCATCCTTATAAGTGTGTCACCATCCTGCCCCTGCGTAGACACATATGTTCTCAGTTGTTGGTTTGGTTGGCACAATGTTAGCGGTCAAATCAATCAAAACACCGAGCAATCAGACCTACAAAGAAATTGAAGACACAACATCAATCCCTCCGACTCCTGTGACCATACATATGGATGGTGTAGGGCTAGAAGCAGGTACACTCTTTTCTCCATCACGACCTGCCTGCTTTGTTTTTGCACAACAGTAAGAAGCTTTGCACACAATTATAACACCTACGTGCAGGCTCTCGTGACAATGTGACCGCCATCGTCGCCTTCCTGCGACCTGTCAGCACTTTAGAGCGTGTGTTCGGATGAGTGAATGTGTGTTTGTGTACTGTGATTCAAGTTGATGACTGTTGTACATGAGATCGTGATGATAAACGATAGCACTATGTGATTGCAATTTTCGACGGAATGTTCCAAAAATCAAGCATACAGACGCTAAGCCAAAGACGTCTTTTTGGATTACAAAGGCCTCCAGCCTGGCATGGCTGCTCAACCTATAGGTCCCAACAAATGAATCAATCAAAAAGATTGACAGCTGCACTAATAAATTTGATCTAAGTTATGTTGAAAAACAAAACCTTTGATATCACCTTCAGAAAATTATCAAATAAAGGATGAACTGGTGCCGTAAATGTTCGGTACCTATACATTAAAAAATAACGTGTTTCTCATTTTGAATATATCCCCGTTTTAACACAAATTGCAAACACGTGCACTGCTGTCCGGACTCCTGCCATATAAACCAGTTTCACACTTCAACCCATGTCCTCGAATCCTGAACCAAGCTACGTTCTTATGACACTTTTGCCCAGAGCCATCTTCAAATACTCCGGCAAGACAAATGGTGCACGTGCATCAAAAACCGGTCTCTCGGGTAAAGCAAACCAGTTGTGATAAACCACAGCCTTTTTTAAACAAAATAAGCAAGGATCTTGACCGTGTGCCTCTCTCCAAACTGCCTGATGCCTGAATCTCAAGTCTATGCGCAAATTAGAAATATTCCTGCATTGTAATAAGTCACTTCTGTATACAGCGCCATTCTGCAAATCACCAAAAGCATCCTTCATCTGTCTAGTCCAACAATTAGAAGCATCAAATCAAGGGATATATTTGCTTTCATAACATCGCGTTAAGTATTGCTGTTTGAATCAACCATCCTGTTCCAAAATTTGACAGCTGACCTGAACCAGTAAAATTGCAAGGGTTCCTGCGCGCATTCTCGAAGCACACACC
>Ga0307963_1001507_pt1:0-10000 | contig 17850 bp, 18 predicted proteins | sample OrgLakmetagen594_FD_201829 | JGI IMG/M metagenome (GOLD analysis project Ga0307963, IMG submission 201829) | Saline water microbial communities from Organic Lake, Antarctica - #594 | ecosystem: Environmental > Aquatic > Non-marine Saline and Alkaline > Saline | place: Antarctica: Organic...
GCAAACTTGTGTGTTTGTGTGGGTGGGCGAGTGGGTGTGTGGGATGGGGGGCCTGCTAACTTTGTGGAGCAGAACACTGTCATGGACATGCCTGTACCTGTGTACGTCCGCCTGTTTGGCATGAATGCTCTTCCTACTGCTCAGCAACTCAGGTTACGGATGACAGTGAGGAGAGCTGCACACAGGGAATGGCTACCACTTCCTTGTGCGTGTGTGCTCGTCCTTATATGTGTACATGTCACTGCTTTTGTTCTTATTCCAGGTGCCTCCGAGTTTGACCTGCTTTCTCGCATCACAGAGACCATCGGCCCTCCCCCAAAATGGCTGCTGACTGAAGCCAAGCACGCAGGTAGGTGTTGGTGTCGGTAATATCACAAGCAACAGCCTTGGTAGTGGCTTTCAGGTCTGTGTGTACGTGTGCGGGTGCATAGGTCGAGATGCATGATGTTATGATGTTCATTGGGTGGTTATGCTGGTTGCCGTGCATGTTGGGTGCAAGATGTTTGGATGGTGAACGGGCGGTTGTCTTGGGTAGTGTGTGAATATTGGACAGCTATGCAAGCAGGTCACATTACACCATGCTAGCCGGAGCCCAGCGTGTGCACTAGCGTGTGCACTAGTCTGGCGGGGCTCAGGCTATTATAAGCACGAGTGTGGTGCCGTTCAGCCACGCTGATCCCTATCAACGTATTAAGTGCGTGGCCACCACAACACTGATACATGTGTGGGACTATGATTTGGTCCCTGGAGCATGCGGTCTACAGACCAACATCACATCAGGGCTCTGCAGTGGAGGTTACGCGCTAGATGCACTCCGGAGTGTATGACGAAAGGGCAAGGAAAGGTGCAGAAACCTGAGCGTGTGCACAAGGAGCATCAGCCACATTCCACACAGAGGAGTCTGTGCTGTGGCGGCCATGCACTAACAATCTTGCCCGCACTTGAAGCAAAGGTGCAGCGATCTGAGTGTAGTGTACGCTCCTTGATCAATGCGTGTTGATTTCTGCGTGAAGCAAAGGTTTGAATGCGTGTTGATTTCTGCGTGAAGCAAAGGTGCAGCGATCTGAGTGTAGTGTACGCTCCTTGATCAATGCCTAAACCCTGTGTGGACTGACCGCAGGCAAAAGGAATTTAAGCGTGTGGCCTCCACTGCAGGGCCCTGAGTCGCTGTTGGTCTGTAGTGCACGTGCTCAACATAATGCGTCTGTGCACTGCTTGCAGGCAAGTACTACAAGCGTGTGGCCTCCACTGCGGAGCCGCCCTATGGCTCCAGTGGCAGTGACATGCTGGAGCCTCGTAGCATTGACACCATGGGTTCCTCAGTGCCTCAGCAGGTGTGGGTGTGGGTGTGGGTACGTGCGCGCGTGTATATGAGTTGTGCATGTGTGCGTGCGCGTGCACATATGCATGTGTGTCTGTGCGTGCGTGCGTGTGTGATGTGTATGTGTGTGTCTTCATGCGTTTGTTTAGTGGACGTATTAACGTAATAAATACTTTAGAAAACCAGAATGTGTCATTCGCCGGCCATAGCTCAGATGGTCAGAGCACAAGACTGTAAATGGTAGAATGATATCTTGGGGTCCCCAGTTCGACTCTGGGTGGCCGGATTTTTCCTTTTGTCCTCTTTGTCCCGTTTGTCCCTTTTGTCCTTTTGGTCCTTTATGTGGCCAGCTACCTGCAAATTACTTTGCTGCTTTTGTGGGCAGGCAATCGTCAAATTGCATTTGATGGATAGGCTATTGCCCTCAAATCTTCGGTCCTTCTTCGTGTGTTGCCTCACACAACACGTGGAATTTGTAGTTGTCGAAAACCTGCTGCACAATCTCCGGCTTCATGTTCATGGTTGCATGCCTTAGCACTTGTCTATCTGGTCTGCTGCTCTAGCGCAAGAGTGGCTTGCAAGCAATTTTTCACTCATAAATGCAAGGACGGGTCGGTGAAAGCAGTGAGTACTCACATGCAGGCAAGTAAGAACAGCGCTTGGGGTGCGCAAGCGCTAAGGCAACGGGACTGTAGATGACTTGTGGAAAGAACTAGTGCTCAATGATTAGCAAGTGCACTTGTAAAGTTGTGCGAGTGTTCTGCAAGTCAGCTGCAAGTTGCTGAGCGCTGAGCTGACTTGGCGAGTGCTTGCATGTGTGCGTGCGTGCGTGCGTGTGAATGTGTGTGTGCGCATGCGTATATACGTGTGTGTTTGTGTGTGATTTTACTTGTGATTGCGGGATTCATTTATGTGTATGTGTAAGCATGTGGGGACGGAGCCTACTCTTATGTGACTTTCTGCTTTGGCACCATGGACCCTTTAGTGCTTCAGGTGTGGGTGCGTGTGTTGGGGGGGCAGGATGTTGTAGCGTGTGTTTTGTACTTTGTACACCGACGTCCTGACATAGATTTAAGCTGGCTAATCTTATTGGTGGGATAAAAATGCTCCCCTCCCAACTTGCACACATGCATGTATACACAATACACGTGTACACACACAAGCACACAACACACACACACAGGGTGGGAGCGGAATGATGGCCATGATGGTTGCAGCTGCTGGTCAGCAGCAGCAGCAGAACCTGGTGAGCTCCAGTTATGGGAGCGTGAGTGGCAGCCTGGGGGGAATGATGGGCTCTTCTGTGCCTGGGCCTGGCTTCGTGGGGCCCAGCAGTAGCAGAGCAGGAGGAGTGGGCGCGGGGAGTGGGCGGGAGGGGCATCAGGTGGGTGTGTATGTGGTTTACCGGGGGGGTGCACCCTGTGTGGGCATGTGTGTGAAGGTGAACGTATGTGCAGCCTTGTGCGCGTTATGTGCAAGGCTCAAACAGGCTGCCCAAAGCCACATGTTGGGGGCACATTTTTTTATGTGCAGGGAGGGGTGTGAGCATGGCTCTGCAAGCACTTTGAGCACTGAGAGTCCATTAAATGTTTGGAACACTGCAACGCTGCAACAACCCTGCTACATCCCATTGGAACTCTTTGTAACGTGCAGGATGTGTGCACTTCCAGCTGCTGAGCCAGGGTGACCCTAGAACTTGCCACGCTGTTTGTGTGGCCATCTTTGCTGCTCACTGAAGCGCGTGCAGTACAAGCTGCTTAACCAGGGTGATCCTAAAGTTGCCACGCTGTTTGTGTGGCCATCTTTGCTGCTCACTGAACCGCGTGCAGTACAAGCTGCTGAGCCACGGCGAGTTTGAGAGCCGCAATGGTGTCAAGGCCTCCATGGGCAAGCGCTACTTTGCACACTCTTCGTTGGCAGACATCATTGCACACTACCCCATGCGTCAAGGGCTGCGGGTGCGTTTGGGCGTGCTCATGTGTGCATGCATTAATTTGGAGGGTGGTGGTGTGCTAGCGTTTGAATGCGCTATGTTGGAGGAATTTATTGTGCTCAAATGTGGCACTAAGCTCTGAGAGTTTTGGAGTGCTAACTCTGGTGTGGCTTTGTCGCAAACCGCAATGTAAACCGATGCCCTCAACTTCTACCTCATTAGCTCCCTTCAGTGCCTCAAAAGAAATAACATTGCGCTTGGGGCCGGGGGCGCGCGCCCCCGGCCCGGAAATTTTTGCAACACCCTGAATAATTTTAAAAGCAGTTCCGGGGAACCCCGAAATTATTTAGCTCTTCCGGGGAACCCCGAACAATTTGGGTACCTAATGTACTTCCCTGGTAGATTTGCAGTAATTATGGCAGGAATGATATCATCCAGTTACGCATGGTGTATTGTGACTACGGTGTGTTGTAAATATCGTATGGTGTGTTGTGACTACGGTGTGTTGTGACTATTATAGGGTACCGTAATAAATGCAAGGCAGGGTTGTTCAGTTCGAGGTTCGGTCAAAAGTCCGGGTTTGCAAACTTTCACGCATTTTAACGAACCCTAAAACATGCATACCCGTACTGCGCACTTGTAAAGGCTTAACATGCACACCCCCACCACACACACTATAGGGTGACACATGATCACATATCACATATGCACGCCCTCACTACACTCAGGATGAAGACGTCGCGCGCGAGCGCATCTCGCGTGAGTCTTTCACCGACTTCTTGCGAGGCGTGCTAGACGTGGACCCACAGACACGGTGGACCCCGTGCCAGGTCTGTCACACTTTCCTTCTCTGTGTGAAATGTGTGTTTTTGTTCCTTGTTGTGTATATGCTCAGGCTTGCACATCTGTAGGGTTGCCCAGAACTATATACATACGGTGTATGTACGGTGAATTTGGCAGGGAAATGTCCATACCGTACTTAAATAATCATCCCGCATTTTCAGAAATATTTAGTAGAATCCCGAACCTTCCCACACCCTCAAATTGTATAATTTTGCCCTTCTCGCATCAAGCCTGCAGGGCCTTTAGCCCTGTTCAGGCACCAATAAGCTCCACAAATAATCTCAATAGTAGATTTGAAAAACCCCAATAAACCCCAAAACGATCAATGCAAGGGGGTCACACATAGTTATTAAACACAATGCGAGCTATGCGAGGTCCTATTGGCCCTCAGAGCTGCACGTGCACGAGTATTCACGCGCGTGTGTGCGCATGCTGCACGTGCACGAGTACTCATGCGCCCCCCTGCTGCTGATACCTGAAGTCAGCCTAGGCCTACCAGGGGACCTCCTCTTTGCTGCTGCTGCTGCTGCATCCCGCTCTACCTGTGCTGCCCTCTCCTCTGCAATCCACTTAGCATGCGCCACTCCTGCTCGCTGCTCATCTGCCCCCTTCTCACTTGCTGTACGGTGCTGGGTTTGAAGAAGTCTGCAACCCCAAGCTAGCTGTATGTCCCCCTTGGAGGCCTTGAGGGGTGGCTTGGGAGGCTTTCCCGGCCTGTCCCCGTTCATGCTTAAAATAAATTAATTAGTAACAATGCGAGCTTCGCAAGGCCCTTGCAAATTAGATATTAAAATTGCTCCCGACACACCGCGAGGGGGTCGAAAAAGTTCGCATGGCGCGGTAATATAAGTACAGTACGGTATACGCCCTTCCCAAAAATGCTTCCTCTTCCTCTAGCCACTACCGCTGCTGCTGTTGCTGCTGCTGATCGTGTGTGCTGATGGTGTTGCTTGGGTGCGGGCTGCCTTGGTGACCACATTGACCTACCTACTCATCTGCTGCTAGACTGGGTTGCTCTAACTTGCTCTGCTCGCGCAAGCATTGCAGCTTGGTACTCTTCAACCCCTACGCCTTCCTCCCTCTCATCCTTTCCATGCCACACAGCTTCCCCCTCATGAATACTCACTAGTGCCAATGCCTCTGTGCATAACAGCTGTGCCTCTGAGGTGTCCCCACAACCAAATTGTGAGACCGTAGCAATCTTTCTCTGGCCTGCCAATCGGCCTTTCGTTGGCTGCCGCCTCCGCCAGCAGCTCGGCTTGTTCCGCTTTTGCTTGCTGGCTCAGACTGTTCGATGCCAGCTACTGCTCAATGCCAGCTACTGCTCGATGCCAGAGCTACTGCTCGGCTGTCGCCGCGGTTTGCTTTCCGGAATTCCCCCTCAGGAGGAACCGGTGCTGGGGGTGGGGCTGCTGCTGCTGCTGAGGCTGTTCCTGGTGCTGCCGGGGCGGGGGGTGGGGCGGGGGAACTCTCACTGTTCATGTCTGCCAGCGACCCCAAAAGTGTTTTTTATCAACACCGCAGGATGAATAATTATATATTGATTAATACTGCAGTCACTCAGCAAGGCAAAAAACGTTATTTATGCAGGGTGTTATCCCTAAGGTACGGTATACAGTTTTAAACGGTGTACATTTCTGGCCAACCCTAGTATATGTGTCTAAATTGCCAACTGTGGAGTGCTGTTGTTTTCATAGAAGACACAGAGAGCGCATGTGAAGGCCTTGCATGCACACTGACGCATGCACGAAACACTTACACGTGAAAACAGTAACACACTTTGGTGCATACATTCCAACCACAGGCAGCAGGTCACCCATTTGTACGAGGGGCTCCTTACCGATGCCCATACCAACCACAGCCAGGTGTGAGGAAGGAGGAGGAAGAAGGGAGAGAGTGTGTGTGTATCTGTATCTGTGTGTGTGCGTGTGTGCGTGTGTGTGTGTGTGTATCTGTATCTGTGTGTGTATGTGTGTGTGCGTGTGCGTGTGTGTGTGTGTGCGCGCACGCGTAAAAATCTGTGTGGGTCACTTGTAGAAGGGTGTCTTTGATCTAGGCTTGTCTGCAAGCAAGCCTTTTCGTGTTCTGCCGCAGTCTGTCACACTGCGTACTAAGTGCGACAAGCTGAGGAAGGGGGTGTTCACAGGAGTGTGTGCGAGGTTATGAGTATACAAGGGTGCGTGCTTGACTGTTGCATCTGCGCGAGCAATATAAACAGCTATAGAGCTAATGTTGCCAACCAATTTCGCTCACAACCTTTGTCTCGCACATACACACATACACACACATTCACACAGACCCCTTGACGCGCTCCATGGTGCCCCCCGCCTCCGGCACCACCTCCACGTCCTCCACCCCCTCTACCCCTACCGGCAGTAGCACAGCTGCAATCGGCATAGGGGCAGGTGCTGGTGTGGGTGGCGGTGGGATGAGCAGCAGCGCAGCCATTCCTGCCACCCCCTCTGCAAACAGAGGAGGTACTAATAAGGGGGAGTACCTGGGCTCCACGCCCATGGGCCCTGCCTCTAACCCCTCCACCTTCAATCCTAGAGGGGTCTCGTCTTCGATGCATGCATGGCCTTCCAACCAAACAGGTGAGCAGTGTGTTAGGCTGGTGAGGATGTGATGTGAAAAGTGCACTCTGCACTTCAAACACGATGAGGGGGCTGGTGTGGGTGATGTGCAGGCTTGGCTCGCTTAGAGTGTAAAAGGTTGCGTGTACCAAGGTATTCATCGGAAAAAAGGGGTGCCTGTAGTTGAACAAGCAGGCAAGTAAGGGTCCCCTAACTCAAACAATTGTTACCAGCAGCTTGCTTGCCACTCCAAACTCTGTTTGCACCTGCACCGTTTTGCCGGTACCAGGAGCAACAGGAGGGCCTCTGCATCAGCAACAGCAGCAGCAGCAGCAGCAACAGCAGCAAGCCTTATTAGGTACCTCCCCCTACTGCGGCTCCTTCATGCTAAGCTCCACCCCCTTAAAACACCAGCCCCCACCCCCCCTCCGCCAACAGCAACAGCAGCAAGAGCAGCAACCCCAGCAGCAGCTATTTTTTGCACAGCCCCAGCAATCTCAACCGCAGCCGCAGCAGCTTCCACAGCAGCAGCTGCAGCCGCAGGCTTATCAGGCCCTCGTACAGATGGCAGCACAGGCAGGCATCGCCCTGAATAGCCCCGCCTTCTCTGCCGCCCTCGCACACGCGCTCACCAAGCAGCAGGCACAGCAGGCGCAGGCCCTCGCCTCCGGTGCTGCCCTTCTGACCACCATATCCCATCCCCTCCAACCCTCGCAGCTGCCTACCGGGGGTGCTGCTACGACAGGTGCGATCGGAGGAAGACCTTACAGACAGCAGACAAGAGCACGTGTGTAGGTCTGGCCAGAACCTTATATATACGGTGTATATACGGCATTCTTGGCAGGGAAATCACCAAATATACGGTCATATACGGTGTATATATACGGTTCTGGCCCACCCTACACATATGTCAAATTTGCACCGATTGCCTTTATGTTTTTTTGGCCAGAACCATATATACACGGTGTACATACGGTATTTTTGGCTTGGAAATTACCAAATATACGGTGTATATATACGTATATATACGGTTCTGGCCAACCCTATTTACGTGCCGTCTACTTCAGGGTTTCAGGCAAAGCCAGCTCTGTCTGCCCAGTCCTGTCCTTACTAGCCTGGAAGTAGGCTGCTTGTTTGCTTTCTATGCTTGCACACGCGCAAATACGCTTTCCCGCTGCCCTGTCCCATATCCAGCACATGCTGCATCTTATGGAATACACACATCCTCGCACGCTCTTCCTACCTCCCACCTGCTTGCATTAACCTGCAAACCTGACTCTCCCTTCACCCCTCCTCTCTCACCTCTCCCCCTCTCACCCTTCCAGAAGGGTGACTAAGATGCTGCTCCATGAGAGCACCGCACGCTCACTCAAATCCATGCAGATTCCATCCGTTTAAGCTGCTGCACTGCAACATACCCAAGTGGTCCCAAGTGAAACTGTGTTGTACACAAGTCATTTGATAAAAGTTGTTGTTTGAAGGAAGGTTTGAAGTTTTCATGTCCATGACCTCACACGCGCAGCACAAGCTCCTCAGCAGCCCCCCTTGAGCGCCGCACTCAGTGCACAGGCCCACGCGCACGCTCACGCTATCGCCCTGGCCACCATACAGCAGCTCTCCTCTCCCATGCAGCAACCACTCCACCTTCCCCTCAGCTCCTCCCTCCCCTCCATCTCCCTGGCAAACCCCGCTGCTGCTGCCGTCACGAACCCCCTCATCGCCTCCACCTCCTCCGCCACGGCAGCTCAGCACCTTCTTGGCAACACCACCTTCCTCAGCACGCCCCTCCCTTATAGCAACACCACCGCGCCCACAAGCAGCCCCACCTCTTACAACCCCCCCCTCCTCTCCTCCACCACCACCGCCACAACGACCTCACCCACCACCACATCCGCTCCTGCCTCAGAAGGGGCCACCTACAATCCCCTTGCAGCTGCCGCTGCGTCATCTGTGGCTACGCAAGCTGCTCCTCCCTTGCCCCCTGCTTCTGGCTTTTTACTTCCCACCACAAATGCTAATGGCAACAACAATAACACCGCTTTTCCTCAACCCCTCGGCATCAGCGCGGCCGCCGCTGCCGCACAGCACTTGCAACAGCAGCAGCAGCAGCAGCGGTTCCAACAGCAGCAGCAGCGGTTCCAACAGCAGCAGCAGCAGCTGTTGTTTGGTGGTGCATCTGCAGCAGGGCACAGAGGCAGTGAGGAAGCCCTTTTCTCCAGCAGCGGCGGGTTCTCCGGGCTGCTCAGAGACACGCACACAGCAGGTGGGACGGGTGTAGTGCTGGGCAGCACTCCTTCTGCGTCCTTTTTCTTCAGCCCTGCACAGCAGGCACAGTGGCTGGGTGCCCAACAGCAGCACCACCAGCAACAGCAGCAACAGCAACAGCAGCAACAGCAGCAGCAGCAAGGTGGGATGTCCGCACAGCAGCAGCTCTTGCTGCAGCAACAGCTTCTCACACTACAGCAGGGCGTGCCCCCTAGCCCAGGCAGCGTTGCGCAGTCCTTGACCCACAGCTTGCTTCTTAACCAGCTATCTCAGCAGCAGCAGCAGCAGCCTCGTCAGCGGCGCAGCAGCGGCGTGCGTCGTGCAGCATGCTCCACAGGGTCAGGGGGAGGTGAGTGTGGGTGTAAGTTACAAACCTTGTAGCCGCAATATGATTGACAGTGCAGGGGATGCTTCAATGAATGAAATTGATATAGTAACTGTGGGAGGCTATGGTTCAAGTTGTGGATAAACCAAAAGCTCCATTGAGGTGAAAGCCTTATAGAATATGGACTGTTCAGGGGATATTTGTGATCAGTCTGAATTCCAAATTTTGTTGCCAAACTGTTTCCACACTCTGTACAAGGAGTTAGCCGACCTGAAAGCTTACCTTGAAACGAACTCATGATTTGGGGTTGCCTGCTGCATGTAACCCTGCTTGTAACCCTGCTGCTTGTAACCCTGCTTGTAACCCTTCTTGTAACCCTGCCTGTAACCCTACTTGTAACCCTGCTTGTAACCCTGCCTGTAACCCTGCTGCCCTTATACACCCAGCTGCTGATGTTTGTTTGCCTTCTCTGGCCCAACTCTCACTCACCTCCTGTGCACACATTTATTTCGCCCTAGCCTTGTTGCCCCTAACCCACAAGTAACTCCTGCCTGCTGCACACTTTCCTCAACCTTACTCTGGCCTAACACCACACCCACCTGCCTTCGTATGCATTCTTGACTCTTGACATGATTTCAATGTTACAGCAATGCACTCTGATGTAGATACCCACTCCTTTCACCCTAAGCCCTGTTGCCTCTCACACACAAGCAACCTCTCACACACTGCTGCTGCACGAT
>Ga0307963_1001507_pt1:12500-17850 | contig 17850 bp, 18 predicted proteins | sample OrgLakmetagen594_FD_201829 | JGI IMG/M metagenome (GOLD analysis project Ga0307963, IMG submission 201829) | Saline water microbial communities from Organic Lake, Antarctica - #594 | ecosystem: Environmental > Aquatic > Non-marine Saline and Alkaline > Saline | place: Antarctica...
AGAAATACATCACAGCATCCCTGCGTTGCTTCACACCAAAGCAGAGCTTCCTGGAATACTGTGCAATAGCCCTGTAATCAGGCTTGTGCCAGATCGTTGTGACTTCACTGTCAAGCTGTACGAATGATACAGTTACAGTACGGCATGGTAAAAAACCGTTATGACACGGTCAAAAGAAAATTACAAATGCAGAAGGAAAACAGGCCCGGGGTCCAGCCCTCACCCTAACTCAAGTACTTTGCTCTCTCCTCCCTCTTTTGTGCCTTTTCCTTTTACACATTGTATCGCAGATTATTGTCATATATTTGCTCTATGGTAGAATTCGTGAGCAAAAATTCCCTTTTAATGCAACAAAGGACCAGTTCTCAGCCTTTGCACCAGACCTTACTAGAGGAAGAAGGCTCCCTTGACCCCCCAAAGAATTAAGAAGCTTGCCTCAATGCTTCATGTGCATTCTGTCAACTAAGCTGCTAAACATGTGCATACCAGACGTCCAAAATGTCCAGAGACGTCTAAACCAAACGTGCCCTCTCCTGTACCGTTGCCAACTGCCGGTACCAAGCTGGCTCCTTTCCTTGATAAATGTGAAAGAGTGTTTCCCACTGTTTGTGTAGTTTCTCTTTTTTACTAATCCCCCAACATGTTTTTTCCTTCTTGCCCTGACCCAACTGCCCATAGGCCATATTTCCACTTGGGTCCCTTGTGTGTAGTTTCTCTTTTTTACTAATCCCCCAACATGTTTTTTCCTTCTTGCCCTGACCCAACTGCCCATAGGCCATATTTCTACTTGGGTCCCTTGGTGATCTGGCAGGGCCACATCCCTGTTAAAAGTGACCTGCACGTTGCAGCTTGTAGGCGCACAAGCCATCTGTCAAGAGTGACCTGCACGTTGCAGCTTGTAGGCGCACAAGCCATCTGTCAAGAGTGACCTGCACGTTGCAGCTTGTAGGCGCACAAGCCATCTGTCAAGAGTGACCTACACGTTGCAGCTTGTAGGCGCACAAGCCATCTGTCAAGAGTGACCTACACGTTGCAGCTTGTAGGCGCACAAGCCATATGGGCATGCACGCCCAAGTTCTGGACTTCCAAACTTCAGTGCTTTGAAATGTATGCTCCTTGACAGTTATGAAAATCCAGAATTTGAGCCCGCCTATGCCATGAGCATGAACAACAACCCTCTTTTGGGGGTGGAGCCATTCCCCACTGGTTTCTTTCACCGTACCGTCTTTCATTGTAAATATGGTCTGAAACCGCAGAAGTATTGTTGGACCATTCCATGTGATCAAATCCCGTATTGTATACCGTGCTGGGACATCCCTGCCTGCAATGTCAGAGGTGATCCAAAGCAGTTTGCTGCGTTGCGGTCAGGCAAGCTGGGTTGTTTCATCTTTATCATAGTCTACTGCATAGTTTAGTTTAGTTTGGATTACAAAGGCCTCCAGCCTGGCTAGTCTACTGCATCATCATCGGAGGCTGCTGCATCATAATCAGAGGCTGCTGCACCGTGCTCAGAGGCTGCTGCACCGTGCTCGGAGGCTGGCAGTTGCTTAGCAAACCTTGCGCTCCCTGCTGCTCAACCGCAGGGACGATTCATGACGCAATGACGGTGTTGGGACCGTGCATGCAATGTTTGCAGTGCATAAGGGGTTATCGACTTGGAGGTTTTCGTGCATAGTTGGAGGTTTCCGTGCATCAGGGATGTGTTATATGGTCAGTTGGGACGATTATTACGGTTAAATACGTGTTGCATACAAAAAATACGTATAACACGATCGTACTTTGAAGCAATTTTGGGAGTGCCGGTTTTTGACCCAAAATGGACCCAAATCGCCCCAATATCGCCCAAAATGTTTCCAATTCCTTTCCAATATATTATATAATAGCATCGGAAGCTTTCTGAAAGGCCGTTTTGGGGGCAGAAATTGCCTGAAATCGGCAAATTTTGCATCCGTACAATACGGCCCGTTTTGTTCGATACAGTAAAATGCACGTTATATCGATACGGCGTATTACACCAATACGCCGTATGACACATCCCTGCCGTGCATAGTTGAAGGTGTCCGTGCAAAAGCAGCCATGAATGTCCACAAGGACCTGGGTGTCCCATTTTGCTTTGCCTCTCTCTCCTGCCGCACAGGGGCAGCAGGGTGTGGCAGCTGCTTGGAATGTGGGCGAACAGAAGCACACACAGTTCCAAGGGGCGGGCTCTGCTGCTGCTGCAGCTGCACACCGTGCTCTAATGGTGCCCGGTTCCTCCTCGGCCCCAGCTCCTCATACTACTATGATGAATCCCTTGATGGAGGTGGGTGTCACTATCGAGTATGAAGTATAGCAATTCCGCTGTAGAAAGGTGGTTCCTGTCAGCCTCGGGTCCCTTTTGATGGGAGGCAAGTAACTCACCAGCTCCTCAACGAAGGTTAATTAACCTTTCAGCCTCAACTCCCTTACTGGAAGGTAAATGTTTGCAACGGCTCCTCTCCAATTTCTCCCTAGACGGAAGGTACTACATTCATTGTACTCGGCCTTTCTGTTCATGGAAAGTAATGATTCTACTGGCTCTTCTTTGTATGAAATATCTTTAATAAGTGTGTGCAAAACAGTTTGCAAAAGCGACAAAAGGGAGAATTTCCTCGTCGATGTGTTTCCATACTACATTTATTCCTTCCAGATAAAAGAAAATAAGTAAGAGTGATGAAGTAGCCTATCACAATTGCTGCACTACAAGAACTGGAGTTCATGTGTCATACACTGAACTCAGAAAGTGGCAATTAATTTCATAAACCTGAGTAGAATGCCAAAAACGTCGTGCAAATGGGCCACGGTTCAGGCAATATATCACTGCGTACAGCGAATCTTTTTGACCCCTCAGGGAGTGTCGTGATCAATTTTAATAATCGAACTATGTTTGCCTCACGAAGTTCTCATGGGTGCAAAATAGTAGGTTTTCTAGGAATCCTAGGTATGAATCCGGGTCAAAACTCCCCAAAAACGCTTTGCTCCAAAACGTGATTTCCCCCATTTTCCGCCTTTCAACGCGTCTTTGTTCTTGCTTTTGAAGGCCTTGCTTGCTTAATCAAGAAAGGGCCAAAAAAAGCTCACATTGTGTTTAATAATCAGGTGGTATCCCCCTCCCATTGCTTGCATTGGGGTGTAATTGTTGGGTGAATAAAAACCTCGCGTACATCACGTGCCTGTACGGTATTCAATATCCGTAATTTTGTGACTTTTAACCCTCTGCAAACTACTTTAGCGAAGCAAGGCCTGTGATGTCCACCCTGTTTCTGTTCTCCGTTTGTGCATTACAAGTCATTGTCTACATTTTGTAGAAAGCGGTCTCCGCGTGTGTGTGTATGTGTGTGTGTTTGTGTGTGTCACAGCTGGTTGAATTGCGCATTCCCCTAGCATCCCCAGCAATATCATTCTCATTGTGTGTGTGTGTGTGCATTGCAGGCTGGTGTCCAGCAGCAAGCGAGGAAAAACGGGGGGACAGGAGGAGGGGGAATGGGGACTGCGTTTTTGGGAGGCAGCAGGGGTGGGGTGAGCTTCATGGGGGCAGGAGGCCACGCAATGTTTGGTGAGGCGGGCGTTGTTTTGCTGGGCACTGCCCCTCCCATGGGAGCCATTGCCTCGTGTGCAGCAGGTGGGTCAGCGTGTCTATGCCAAGTTTTAGGGCGGGTGGTGTAAATTCTATTGCAGGAGGCGTACTGAGAACGCAGGAACGGTCAGTCAAACGCCCGGATGAGACGCTCGTTAATGAGTTTGGGTTTTCCTCCTTGGTGAGGCGGGCGTTGTGTTATATTGGGCACTGCCCCTCCCATGGGAGCCACTCCTTGTGTGCATGAGGAAGTTAGGTATCTTGCTTGGTCGCGTGGTTGGGCGTGCCAACTTGGTTAGCATGCAGTGGGTTGAGCTGGCACAAGCCTTTTCTTGGAAGCCTTCTTATATAGAGTTTATAGAGTTTATTTTTATTGCTGATGGAAGTACCTACTTGGCAAGGACTCCAATCAGGCTAAATGTTTTCGATTGCTGTGCCATGTCAAAATCACAATCAAATCAACATCGTAAGCCTTGCACATTTGGTTCAAAGTGTCAGAGTAATGTTACATCTTGGCAATAAGAGGAAGGAGCCAAGCACCAAAAATATCACCAGCAAATATTATTCAGCAGGTTGCTCAATTGAATCCATTTCCCTGTTCCCACCTGCATTGTTCGTGTGTAAATTTTATGCCCGCTGCCTGTCCTCTGCTCTCGCAGCTTTAGTAACCTGCACTGTTCACTGTCCGCCACTACATCAAGCCTTTTTCAACCCTGTTTTTTGTTATAACTACACAATACGCAACAGGTGGTACGCATGCAGGGGGAGAAGGGGGTGCTGATGGGGCGCCCAGTAACTATAATCTGCAAGTGCATGCAGATGGCAACCAGCCACACGTGCAGTCAAGGCAGCAACAGCAGCAGCAGCAGCAGCAGTAGTAAAGTGTCGCAAAGCGCGTTAGCAAGATTGAGCTTCTTTACAAGTGTGGGATGCACGTCAGGTGTTGGTCCTGTGTATATAGATGTAGCAGCACAGGGGAGTTTTGTGTGCTTGGGTTTGAATGTGTGAGAAACTTGTGTTTCAGCTAGGTAGCGCTAGCAGCTATTGACAGTTGGACTTGGTTTTAGCATGGACGGACGCGCCGGAGGGCAGTTTATTTACTTAGGTAGCGTAAGTTTCCAGGTGTTACATTGTTTGCTCCTCACATTGCGATCATGGTGGATACATAGGAAGCCATTAGAGGTAGGCTGAAAATAAGAAAATAATGCAGCCGCCTGGAGCGGGGCTAGGTTTGTACGTTTTAAAACAGAAAACGGGAAAAGGGACTTTAGTTTGAGTTGGCATTTTTGAGGCTGAAACCTAATGGGGAAGTGTTATTTTTATGGGGTGCTGGCTAGTGTGAGGAGCTTTGCATTGGCCAGTATCATATATGTGATAGAACTGCCCAGCAAGGCTCCTGAGCAGGCGCTCATTCATCCGTCAATGTAAGAACCCTTTTCCAAAGAAGCAATACAGGTTTCCTATCTTCCCTCTTTCTTCCAAAAACCAGCAGACATTGACATGAAGTTGATTTGCAATGCCAATCACTCTTGCATGGTTGTGACAAAATTAGTAGTAAGAAGTTACAGAAGTTAAAACAAAGCCATCAGTCAAAAAGTGTGACTGCTAGGCTGCGTATGCAAATTATTGTAAGGGTAAGGGTAAGGGGTTACACAGCTATATCCGCCAGCGAGGGCAGTTGAGCTATAGCATAAAAAGCCAGCTTCAAGAAGAGAAAGAGGCCAGACTGAACAAGACACCAGAAAAAGAAGCTAG
>Ga0307963_1001508_pt1 | contig 17849 bp, 16 predicted proteins | sample OrgLakmetagen594_FD_201829 | JGI IMG/M metagenome (GOLD analysis project Ga0307963, IMG submission 201829) | Saline water microbial communities from Organic Lake, Antarctica - #594 | ecosystem: Environmental > Aquatic > Non-marine Saline and Alkaline > Saline | place: Antarctica: Organic Lake...
CACAAACACACACACACAAACACACACACTCACACACACACAGGCGGTGTACACATCCAAACCGTGGCACCATATGGCCATGCGACAGCCAGCTGCCTTGATTGGACCTCATCTGTTTCAGGTGAAGCCTGTTGTTCTGTGTGTGTGTGTGTCATTGTTTGTGTGTGTGTGTTCTGTCATCATCCAGTCACAGCCTCTATCGATACAGAAAAACGCTTTGTGTACTGCGTCCCGTGCCTGTGTACCATCAGTCACACCCGCTACCTGCCTGTGTACCATCAGTCACACCCGCTACCTGCCTGTGTACCATCAGTCACACCCGCTACCTGCCTGTGTACCATCAGTAACACCCGCTACCTGCCTGTGTACCATCAGTCACACCTGCTTTTTGTCTGGACGCTTTGACTATGTAGATCAGGTGTAATGCGTCCCGTGCCTGACTCGGTTGAAAGTGATTTGGCCTGTATTTGCTCTTTCCAGCACAACTGTTTCCTCCTGGGTTTCAAGCCCACACGCACTTACCAGTGGTTTGCGCAGTCTAAGTGACAAGCTTAGCATGAAATATAGGGAGGTCACACAGCTTGTTTGAAGGTGAAGCATTGAGCAGCTGGAACTTTGTGTCTGTTTTCCTGAATTCCTGGGTGGATGGGAGGGTGGGTGCACACACCCTATGTAAATGCATGTCATGTGTGTCGCTCGGTTGGTGTCTCAGTCTTTAACTTACGTCTACGTGGTGAGGTCCTGTCGTGCTTGACGGCGAATGCATCCATATGTGCATGCTTCTGCAAATCGAATGTGTGTGTCTGTACCACAGAAGAAGTCAAATGCTGTTGACTGGGGTACAAATGTGTTCAAAAAAATCTGACACAAAGCGTTCAGCTCTAATCTGACTCGTCTTCCAGAGTACTGGGCCACAATTCAGAACACTCTGGTCAAGTTCCTATACGGGAGGCACTGGGTCATTTGCAAAAGGCTTAGGCGGGTTGCTGCAGTTAGCGGCAAAGTGCTGCCTTCCTTACTTGAACTCCGTCTCTAATATTTCTTTCTTTCGCTTGTAAATCAGAACACAGAGGTCCTTGTTCAACGCCCAGCCTGTTTATTTGCTGACTTACTTGAATCTTATCCTTTTTTTCCTTCGCCTTCGCCTGAAACCCAATACACAGAGGTACCTTGTTCAACGCTCAGCTATCCGCCTGTGTGCTACCTCTCGTACTTGAACTCTACCTCTAATCCCCTTATTGTTTTGGTCTGGGATCTATCCTACAGGGACCCTTGTTCAACGCTCAACTATCCGCCTGTGTGCTACCGCTCTTACTTGAACTCTACCTCTAATCCCTTTATTTCTTCGGTCTGGGATATATCCTACAGGGACCCTTGTTTGACGCTCAGCTATCCGCCTGTGTGCTACCTCTCTTACTTGAACTCTACCTCTAATCCCTTTATTTCTTTGGTCTGGGACCTATCCTACAGGGACCCTTGCTTGACGCTCAGCTATCCGCCTACGTGTTGGGCTGTGAGTATGCCATTGGAAAAGCAGAGGACCCTAAGATGGCTCTTGCGACCAAGGTACTGGGTGTTCTAACTCTATCTTGTGCTCTTGGTTTGCGTAAATCTTGTGCGTAAATCTTGTGCGTAAGGAAATCTCATCCCTTTGGGTGTTGGTGGCACTATCTGCAGCACTCACATTTTTAAGTCTTGCTAGGACCTGGGTCTTGATTTTTGTTTTTTGATTCTCGAAAGGGTCAGTTGAGTGTTAAATCCGTTACTTTGGAAGCCGAGATCCACGTGCACTCCGTCACCTTCTGCCGACCTTTTCATGCCAGACATGTGCTTTTCAATTTTTTGTTACCTCTCGTCAGAAACTGGTCTTAGACCCAGGGCGCCTCATATTCCCCATTTATCAATCCTTTGCTTTTGTGGCGGGAAATATGGTGTTGGCGGAATAGGCCATGGGTCTTTTCTAAGGTTGGCCAGAACTGTATATATACACCCTATATGACCATATATTGGTGATTTCCCTGCCATAAATACCGCATATACACCGTATATATATGGTTCTGGCAAACCCTAGTCTTTTCCCCTATCTCAATTCCAAGAGCAAGGCCCTGACGTCTGCCCATAAGGCCTAAACTATTCTGCGTAAGATGGCCAGCATAAACACTTCAGGGTTGTATGTTTTTGTATCAAACCTAAGCATAGACACGTCTTTCTCACACAGATCATTCTGCACACACACACACATACATACACACGCATTCAGATCCCTGGCAAAGACGTGCTGGAAAAAGTGGTCACTGTGCATGACCACGGACAAGGCCAAACCTCACAGCAGGTGCCAGCACCAGCATCCTCTGTCTTGCAAATGGGCAAGCCCTCTCCGGCAGCACAGGGAGCAGGAGCTGCGGCAGAGGTGTGTGTGCGTGTCTGTGTGAGTGTATGTGTGTGTGTGAGTGTGTCTGTGTGTGTGTGTGTGAAGAGGAAAGCCTTAAGACAGGCAAGCCCTCACCGGAAGCACAGGGAGCAGGAGCTGAGGCAGGAGTGTGTACGTAATTGAGTGTGTGTGTGCGTGTGTGTATGTGTGTGTGTGTCTTTGTGTGTGTGTGTGTGTGTGTGTGAAGAAGAAAGCCTTAATACAGGCAAGCCCTCACCGAAAGCACAGGGAGCAGGAGCTGCAGGCAGGAGTGTGTACGTAATTGAGTGTGTGTGTGTGTGTGTGTGTGTGTGTGTGTGTGTGTGTGTGTGTGTGTGTGTGTGTGTGTAGAGAACAGCCTCAGCCGGGTAGAGCTGTACCACCTGAGCAACCGGCGCAGAGAGGAAATGTGCACGTCTTTGCTGTATATGTGTTATAAGGATACCAGGTAGTGGCTTTTACTCAGGCCTTGCATGTCAAAGCCCCCTCCAATTTCTGACTTGTGAGTCAAAGCCCTGCAAACTCTGACTTATGTACATGCAAAAAGGCATGGACATAATCTCCGTGTACAGCTTGAAGTTTTTGTGAATGGATTTGTGCGGACATAAATGCATTTTGGTGCAACATAAAAAACCTGGCACCTCCTTTTCGAATTTAACATGCGTTTGGTGTATGCCTTCCGTGCGTTTGGTGTATGCATTCCGTGCGTTTGGTGTATGCCTTCCCTGCGTTTGGTGTATGCCTTCCATGCACGTGTGGTGTATGCCTTCCATGCGTTTGGTGTATGCCTTCCGTGCGTTTGGTGTATGCCTTTTGTGCGTTTGGTGTATGCCTTCCGTGCACGTGTGGTGTATGCCTTCCGTGCGTGTGGTGTATGCCTTCTGTGCACGTGCGTTTGGTGTATGCCTTCCGTGCACGTGCGTTTGGTGTATGCCTTCCGTGCACGTGCGTTTGGTGTATGCCTTCTGTGCACGTGTGCTTGGTTCCATGGTGTCAGATCAACACACAGGCTACAAACAGAGCATGTGTGTGCCATGGTGTCGGATCAACACACTGTCTGTAAATAGAGCATGCGTGTGCCGTGGTGTCAGATCAACTTAATCTGTAAACAAAGCATGTGTGTGCCGTGGTGTCAGATTGACACACAGGCCGTGAACAGAGCATGTGTGTGCCATGGTGTCAGATCAACTTGCTCTGTAAACAGAGCATGTGTGTGCCGTGGTGTCGGATCAACACACAGGCCTTGAACAGGGCATGTGTGTGTGCCATGGTGTCAGATCAACGCACAGGCTACAAACAGAGCATGTGTGTGTGCCATGGTGTTGGATCAATACGCAGGCCGTGAACAGAGCATGTGTGTTTATCATGGTGACAAATCAGCACACAGTCTGTCGACAGAGCACGTGTGTGCCGATGCTGTCATATCAACGCACTGGCCGTGAACAGAGCACGTGTGTGCCATGCGCAAAGCAGCGATTGTTTTTGGCTGCAACCTCCTTCATATTTGGTGCATGCGAGTGCAATAAGCTTGTGCCTGGCACTGAAGTAAGCTTGTGCCTGGTAGTAATCTTGTGCCTTGTACTAAATCTGCGTGAAAACACAGGCCGTGAACAGAGCACGTGTGTGCCATGTTACTAGATCTGTGTGAACACACACACATGCACACACACATGCACACACACATACACGCACATACAAACACATACACAAAACTCACACACATGCACAGGTTATAAACAGAGCACGTGTGGTACATGCTGAATTAAGCGTGCTTTGTGCACACAATCCTAAACGCACTCCCTCGTTATTTTGTTGTGCATGTGCGTACGTGTGTTTGGTTTAGTTTTGAAGTCAGTTCTTGGATGCACCTTCTTGTTTTATGTTGTTTGTGTTTGTGTGCGCAGGTTTGGTGCTTAGCTGCTCAACCCAACAATGACATTGTCGCTTGCTCACTTATTTCTGTAATGTTTGTGTGTACATGCCCAGGTTTGGTGCTTAGCTGCTCAACCCAACAATGACAACAACAATGTCGTTGTATGCTCACATATTTCTGTAATGTTTGTGTGTATATGTGCAGGTTTGGTGCTTAGCTGCTCAACCCAACAACGACAACAACGACATCGTTGTATGCTCACATATTTCTGTAATGTTTGTGTGTATATGCCCAGGTTTGGTGCTTAGCTGCTCAACTCAGCAACGACAACAACGACATCGTTGTTTGCTCACTTATTTCTGTAATGTTTGTGTGTATATGCCCAGGTTTGGTGCTTAGCTGCTCAACTCAGCAACGACAACAACGACATCGTTGTATGCTCACATATTTCTGTAATGTTTGTGTGTAAATGCCCAGGTTTGGTGCTTAGCTGCTCAACTCAGCAACGACCTTGCTACAACAGATGTCAAGACGCGGGAGCTACTGGAAGAAGTGGAGCTGCCTCTGTCTGTGAGTTGGCTTTACTTTCTTGCTTGGTGCATTGCTTGATGTGCTGAGTCTGGTACATACACACATACACAACACACGCTGAACACGTTAGTGTTCCTCCCACCTCCCTCTCGTTCAATAAGATGCAGTATTAGTTGATGTGCTGAGTCTTGTGCTTTACTAAGACAGTGATTTAACAACACATGCTGAACGTGTCAGTGTTCCTCCCACCTCTCTCTCGTTCCATAAGCTGCAGGGTTATTTGATGTGCTGAGATTTTTTCTTTACTGTGACAGTGATTTGACCTGACATTGAATCACTGTTGTGAAGCACAGTAAGTTGTAAAGCTCAGTAAGTTGTCCGACACGTACCTTCCATAAGTGCTCTTTATTTTTGTCCAGGGTGGCATGTACGGTAATTTGTGGAAGAACAAATCTGCCTCTGTCTGAGAATGTACGTTCCTTTGCAAGCGAGTCTTCTTTTTGAGTTTGTTTCCTCTTATACTTTCCTTTGCAAGCAAGTTTTCTTTTTGAGTTTGTTTCCTGTTTCCTCCTATTTATAAGGTGGACCTGCCTCTTCTTGATTCCGTCTTCTCCTATACAATAGATGGATTGTAGATTGTAAAGCTGTGTGTGCCTTCCCTGACCTTAGTCAAATCATAAGGTGGATCTGCCTGTCCTTAAGTCTGCGTCCTCCTATGCAAAGAGGTAGGTTGTAGACTGTAATGCTGCGTGTAGATCGTAGATTGTAGATCGTAATGTCCTGCGTTCTCCTATACGAAGACTCCATGTACAGAGACTGTAATGCTGCGTGTAGATTGTGGAATGCAGATCGTAAAGCTGTGTGTGCCTTCCCTGACCTATAGATGTGTGGATTGTAGATTGTAGATCGTAAAGCTTTATGTGCCTTTAAAGCTGTATGTGCCTTCCCTGACCTTGTCGAAAAATCTGCAACATGCGCACGTATGCAAGGCACATAATCTCTTTGCTTGGTGCGTTCAGATCAGCAATCAGATCAGCATTCAGATCAGTATTCAGATCAGCATTCAGATCAGTATTCAGGGCAAGAGCTGTTGGGTGGGAGAAGCATTACCTTTTTTTATTGCTTGGGCACTTCAGTAATTGCACACGTTGCTTGAGCACGCTGGCGTTCATTAATTTATCAGCCACACGTGCACAAATGTAAGCCACGGGCCCTTCAATGTGGTGCACTTTTATGAATTCATGGAATGCTTGGGCTGCTTAAGTAGTGCACGTGTTGCTTGAGTACTGCCGTTTGCCTATTTATTAGTCATGCGTGCACAAATGTGAGTCACCGGCCCTTCAATGTAGTGCGTTTTTATGATTTCATTCCTTTGAGCCTCCGAAAGCCCTTGCAAACGCTTGAGTTAATTTTAGAGGGGTGATTACAGACAGGGGGAGAGGATAACGCAAGTTGGCACGTACGCTAACGTTGTTGTTGCAGAGCATGATGTTGTTGTTGCAGTGGCATGTCGTAGTTGCATGGGCATGTCGTTGTTGCAGTGGAATGTCGTAGTTGCAGGGCATGATGTCGTAGTTGTAGGGAATGTCGTAGTTGCAGGGCATGATGTTGTTGCTGCAGTGGAATGTCGTAGTTGCATGGGAATGTCGTAGTTGCATGGGAATGTCGTAGTTGCAGGGCATGATGTTGTTGTTGCGGTGGAATGTCGTAGTTGCAGTGGAATGTCGTATAGTTGCAGTGAAATGTCGTAGTTGCAGGGCATGATGTTGTTGTTGCAGTGGAATGTCGTAGTTGCGGTGGAATGTCGTAGTTGCAGGGCATGATGTTGTTGTTGCAGTGGAATGTCGTAGTTGCAGGGCATGTCGTAGTTGCAGGGCATGTCGTAGTTGCAGGGGAATGTCGTAGTTGCAGGGTATGATGTTGTTGTTGCAGTGGAATGTCGTAGTTGCAGGGCATGATGTTGTTGTTGCAGTGGAATGTCGTAGTTGCATGGGAATGTCGTAGTTGCAGGGCATGATGTTGTTGCAGAGCATGATGTTGTTGTTGCAGGGCATGATGTTGTTGTTGCAGTGGAATGGCGTAGTTGCATGGGAATGTCATAGTTGCAGGGCATGTTGTAGTTGCAGGGCATGATGTTGTTGTTGCAGCGCATGATGTTGTTGTTGCAGTGGAATGTCGTAGTTACAGTGGAATGTCGTAGTTGCATGGGAATGTCGTAGTTGCAGGGCATGATGTTGTTGCTGCGGTGGAATGTCGTAGTTGCAGTGGAATGTCGTATAGTTGCAGTGGAATGTCGTAGTTACAGGGCATGATGTCGTTGTTGCAGTGGAATGTCGTAGTTGCATGGGAATGTCGTAGTTGCAGGGCATGATGTTGTTGTTGCAGTGGAATGTCGTAGTTGCATGGGAATGTCGTATTGTTGCAGGGCATGATGTTGTTGTTGCAGTGGAATGTCGTAGTTGCAGTGGAATGTCGTAGTTGCATGGGAATGTCGTAGTTGCAGGGCATGATGTCGTAGTTGTAGGGAATGTCGTAGTTGCAGGGCATGTCGTAGTTGCAGGGTATGATGTTGTTGCTGCAGTGGAATGTCGTAGTTGCATGGGAATGTCGTAGTTGCAGGCAATGTCGTAGTTGCAGTGGAATGTCGTAGTTGCATGGAAATGTCGTAGTTGCATGGGAATGTCGTTTTGCAGTTGAATGTCGTAGTTGCAGGGCATGTCGTAGTTGCAGGGCATGATGTTGTTGTTGCAGTGGAATGTCAAAGTTGCATGGAAATGTCGTGGTTGCAGGACATGTCGTAGTTGCAGGGCATGATGTTGTTGTTGCAGTGGAATGTCGTAGTTGCATGGGAATGTCGTAGTTGCAGGGCATGTTGTAGTTGCAGGGCATGATGTTGTTGTTGCAGGGTATGTCGTCACATGCGCTAACGGTGCTGCTGCAGGGCATGCACACAACGGGAGATAGTTGCAGATCTGGAGAAACTTGTAATGTAGGTGTATCTCCAAGTGCACTCACGATGCTGTTGCCTGGCCTGCGCGCGCAGGAAGTCATAGCAGACATTGAGAGGCAGGGGCTGGGCTTTGATGCCAAAACTCTGTACGAGATCGTTGCTAGCATGCAGGAGGCAGTCAAGCAGGTGCGGACTTTCATGCTGTTTGATACAGCAAAGTCACACCATATTATGTACAGCATTGTTGCCATCAGGCAGGAGGCAGTCAAGCAGGTGCGGGCTTTATTGCTGTTTGATACAGCAAAGTCACACCATATTGTGTACAGCATCATTGCCATCAGGCAGGAGGCAGTCAAGCAGGTGCGGGCTTTCATGCTGTTTGATACAGCAAAGTCACACCATATTATGTACAGCATCATTGCCATCAGGCAGGAGGCAGTCAAGCAGGTGTGGGCTTTCATGCTGTTTGATACAGCAAAGCCACACCATATTATGTACAGCATCATTGCCATCAGGCAGGAGGCAGTCAAGCAGGTGCGGGCTTTCATGCTGTTTGATACAGCAAAGCACACCATATTATGTACAGCTTTAATGCTGTTTGGTATGGCCCACATAGTCACACCATGTTGTGTACAGCTTTAATGCTGTTTGGTATGGCCCACATAGTCACACCATATTGTGTACAGCTTTAATGCTGTTTGGTATGGCCCACATAGTCACACCATATTATGTACAGTTTTAATGCTGCTTGGTATGGCCCACATAGTCACACCATATTGTGTACAGCTTTAATGCTGCTTGGTATGGCCCACATAGTCACACCATATTGTGTACAGCATCGTCACCAACACACAGGAGGCAGTCAAACATGTATAGATTCTATGCTTTAAAACAAAATGAAATACTGTTGTCCCCGCAGCTGCTTGCTTGCCAGCCAGAGGAAAGCTGAGCAATTGAAAGGAAGATGATGTATGGAGTATGGTTGGCCAGAACCGTATATATACACCGTATATGGCCGTGTATTTTGTGATTTCCCTGCCAAAAATACCGTATATAAACCGTATATATATGGTTCTGGCCAACCCTATGTATGGATCAAGGTTAGCTTACTGGCAAAAGTGTTCAAAGGTCAGTAAACGCAGTCTTCTATCTGCGGTGAGGTCTGTATGACTTCAGACGGTTTATCTAGTGACATCAATGTTCTGATTCATCTAGTGATATCAGGGTTCTAATGTACTGACATCAATGTTCTGATCCATCGAGTGGCACCTGAGTTTTGATGCAGTGACGTCAAGGTTCTGATCCATCTAGTGATATCAGGGTTCTAATGTACTGACATCAATGTTCTGATCCATCGAGTGGCACCTGAGATCTGATGTAGTGACATCATGGTTCTGATCCATCTAGTGACATATCAGGATTCTAATTATATAGTGTATTAGGGTTCTGATCTATTCAGTGGCATACCTAAAGTAATCATTGTTTGCCTAAAAGGCTTCCTTCGGTTCTTATTTCATACTTGCTCAAAAGTATATCCCTTCTGAGAAAGTGAGCAACAGGTGTAACGCTTTGGCCATTGTAAACGGACTGAGGGTGCCTTGTTGGGACGACTTTTGACTATTAAGCCTGACATGAAAAACCTACAAGCCTGTATACATTCTGATAAAGTGAGCAGCAGGTGTATCGCTTTGGCCATTGTAAACGGACTGAGGGTGCCTTGTTGGGACGACTTTTGACTATTAAGCCTGACATAAAAATCCTACAAGCCTGTATCCTTTCTGAGAAAGTAAGGAACAGGTGTACCTAAGGCTGGCCAGAACCGTATGTATATACACCGTATATATATGGTTCTGGCCAACCCTAGGTGTATCGCTTTGGCCATTGTAAACTGACTGAGGGTGCCTTGTTGGGACGACTCACAGTGGCTTCTTTAGTTAATGTCAGGAGTGGTTTCCACTGCCTGCGTAGTTTTTTCCTTTTTTTGTTCTTCTTGCTCTTTTTTCCAAGCCTGTTATGAAACGCCGCAAGCATGTACAACCTATTTTCTGTGCACACTTATGGCATGGAATTTATATTGCTGCTCACAAGCACACACACACACACACACACGCACACACACGCACACACGCACACACACGCACACAAACAACACACACGTGCACGCCCCCTTGTTAGGACGACCCGTGAGCCTGACACAGAAAGCTACAATTGTGTGCAACCTATATCCTAACACGCAAGGGCATAAAATTTTACTGCACACAAGCACACTCACATACATACACACATACACACACATACACACACACACACGCACACACACACGCACACACACACTACACACACAGGCACACCCTCTCTCCCTTCAAACCAACCACATACCCACAAACACACACGCGCTTGCACACTCACACGCGCACACACATACACAATCACATACACAGATTGAGAAGGAGGTCCGGGAAATGGCTCAGTGGGAGGGAAGCAAAAAGCCAGGTATGCACGCTGTATATTTGTGACCTGTTGTGTTGACTTGGTGGCCTTTTAAATTTGCCACAGCACTAGCTGCCTGAATATACTTGCTGTAATATTTGCGACCTGTTGTGTTGACTCAGTGGATTTTTAGGTTAGCCACAGCACTAGCTGCCTGAATATACATGCTGTAATATTTGCGGCCTGTTTTGTCGACTCAGTGGCTTTTTAGGTTTACCACAGCACTAGCTGCCAGCGCAAACGCCTCTATGATTTGTCCACGTTCACACTCTCGATTTAACTTTATAATCTATAATGCTTGTGTTTGCTTGCAATGTCGTAATTGTATCTGCATAAGGGAACATCACATTCTCACACCTACTATCACCATCACAATAACTGTCACGCGTACATTCTAAATCATGCTTGCAGCTGCATCAAGGAATTATGCTTGCATTTGCGCTCACCTTCGCACTGACATTTGTGCCTACCTTTATGCAAACATTAGAATTGAACATCACGCTCACATCTGCATTGTGACTCATGCCTGCATTTGTATTGAAGAATCATTTTTACATTTGTGCCTACCATATGTATTGGAGAATCATTCTTACATTTGTGCCTACCATATGTATTGAAGAATAATTCTTACATTTGTGCCTACCATAATGCTTGCATTTGTAATGAGGAATCGTTCTTGCCTTTGCATTGATTAGGGAAAGAGAGGCTGCCCCTGAAGCTAAGTGCTGACTGGATGGTATCCGAGATCCTCTTTGACAGGCAAGTGCAACGTAACTTATGAATTCAGTGTGACACACCTGAACTCAAGTTCTTGAAGTGTAGCATAAAGTGAGATGTTATCACTTTCTGCTTTTCTCCGGTTTCTGCTTCCCTTCTCCATTCTTTTTATTCCTTGGAGAACACAACTCTCTCTTTAGCATACTTCTATTCTAGGTCGCTTCCTGCAAGGCGCTATGCGCCCCAATTTTCGACCCACGGCAACTAACTAGTAACTTGGGTTGGCCAGAACCTAGAACCGTGTATATACGCCGTATATGACCGTAGTTTTGGGAAATTTCCTGACAAAATTGCCGTATACACACCGTAAATATATGGTCCTGGCCAACCCTAAACATAACGTTGTTGTGGCCTCACCTGAGAGCGCCATACACAGTGCATGAGTTTGCTGGCTAGGCATCAGCTGCACAGCTGCAGAGGCCGTCAGCCTCCTTCAACGTGTATTGCTATTACAAAGTCTCGAATCATCTTTATATTACATGCCTACCTGGGAAAATAGGTTAAATTTATCTTGGAAAGAGGCACAAATGAGTACAAGGTTGCACCTCCCAAAACTGTTCCTGCTGTATGATTTCGGCACATGTGTGAGGCATACACCCACACATATGTGAAGTATACACTTACACATGTGCAAGTTCAGCACGTACACACGTGTGTGAAGTTTACACCTACACATGTGCAAATTCAGCACGTACACACGTGACCAGTCAGCACGTACATACATGACCAGTCAGCACATTCATGCGTGACCAGTCAACACCGCCATACACCCCCTTAAGTAGACAATTTGCCAAACACCCTGTCTGAAGGTCACCCCCCATTGTAACCATTGTGTGGAGTATTACACGTAATGCATAACACATAACACACACAATGCATAACACACATAATGCATAACACATAACACATAGCAATTAGCACATAACGCATAACACACAACAGATAATATGTAACACATAATACAGCACATAGCACAAAGCACCTAACACACAACGCATAACACATGACACATAGCACATAACACATAGCACATAACACAGCACATAAAAACACATAGCACATAATACATAGCAATTAGCGCATAACGCATAACCCATAACACATAACACAGCACATAGCACAAAACACCTAACACATAACGCATAACACATAACAATTGGCACATAACACATAACGCATAACACACAGCACATAACACATATTGCATAACGCATAACACACCACACATCAAACATAACAATTGGCACATAACGCATAACACACAGCACATAACACATATCGCATAACGCATAACACATCACACATCACACATAACGCACAACACATACACACGTGCGCAAATTGAGTGTTTGGATTCAGTTTAGCCCTCTTTTGCCTCGAGCACGAATGTCGACCTACGTGAGTGCACCCCTTTTCTCAGGCTGGAACTACCAACAGCTGCCGTCCCTTACCTGAAGTCTGGGTATTACTCTGTGAAGGACCAGGTACGCACCAGCAAACACTTAACACAAATAAAAGAAACTGTGTGAAGTTTTAGGTATGCACCAACACACATTTAAAAAGGCAACATAAACTCTGTGAAGGACCAGGTAAGCATCAGCAAACATTCAACACAATAAATATAGACTCTGTGAAGGATGAGATAAGCACCAACACACATTCAAAGGGGTGACATAGACTTTGTGGTTGATTAACTTGGCTTCCTGAATGATTAAATAAATTTTGCAGAGGATTAGGCAAGCTTCACGAACAAAAAACTAAAAAAAGGATTTCGGGGTCTGATTTTGTGTGAGAGAGCAGGTGTGCTTTGGAAATGAAATGTTCGAGCAATTCATCAAAACTGTGGACCGCGAAGGGTTATAGATTGAATTTCAGTGATAAAATTATAATGGTTAATATGCAGCTTCTAAATCACCCCATGGGAGACCAAGCATGCTGCAGTCCTATCATACTAATATACTTACATGTACGGTATCATGCAATATAGAGAACACAGAACACAGTAATGACCACCATTGAAACCAGCAGGGTAAAGTCATTATGTGCGCTTGTACTACAGAGGGGCGTGCCGCCCGCCCAAATTTCGACCCGACGAAGGACTCACACTTTTTTCGTGTTTTCCCTGTTTTCGCCATCATTGCCTGTCTGTGCAATTTTCAAGACCTTTGTTCATATGTCCAACCCCTTCTGCATTGAGCGCCACTGTCAGATCCCTTCACATCTGGCTGTGTATGTTATTTCTCCAACTGTCTGTCTGTCTCACACGCATGTTGCCTTTCTGCGCAACCCGCATCTGTGTCCAAAAATGCATTGCTGACATTTCTGACCGTGAAAGACCTTTGAATACCTGAGACCAATCTTGCCCTCCTGCACAGAGCGCCACTGCCTTCACTGTCAGAACCTACCATATAATTAAATACATCCTTTGACCTCGCCTGATTTTGCAAAACAGTCCAGGCATCTATATCAAAAGACACAAAGACGCTTCAGTCTTTTGCCATTTCAGACCTGTCAGAAGACCTGCGTAGTGCAATGACATAAAGGCAAGCCTGACAAGGCAGGTTTCAGGCATGAATACAGACCACCGTGAACAACTGGCGGCCTGCTGTGCTCAAGAGATTCTAATGCAAAGCATGCCAAAGATTCTAATGCAAGCTGTGCGCACATGCAAAGCATGCCAGAGATTCTAATGCAAAGCATGCCAGAGATTCTAATGCAAGCTGTGCGCACATGCAAAGCTTGCCAGAGATTCTAATGCAAAGCATGCCAGAGATTTTAATGCAAGCTGTGCGCACATGCAAAGCTTGCCAGAGATTCTAATGCAAAGCATGCCAGAGATTCTAATGCAAGCTGTGCGCACATGCAAAGCATGCCAGAGATTCTAATGCAAGCTGTGCGCACAAGGGAACACACGCATGCCTCACGACAAGCCGTTGCTACTACTGAGCACTGCAGCCAGGTGCTGCACGCGAGGGAGTAGGTGATGGCAAGGCCAGGAAGCGAGTTTGAGAGGTGGCCTGTAGAATAGAAGGAGAGAGGGGAAGGTGAAAGGCCCTCATGTGCAGACGCTTTTGCTTCTGAGAAACAGACCATACTTCGCAAGACCACCTCGCTGCAGTCTTGCAGCTGCTCTCTGAGCTTCTCGGCTTCTGTTGCTGCACCTGCAACGTGGCGCCTTAGTGTGTGTGTGTGAGTGTGTGTGTGTGTGCCTAACCCCTAGGCACAAAGTGTCCATGTGCACAAACCGTAACAATAAAATCAGCTTCAATTTTATTTTCCTTTGGAGAAAGGCTGCGGCCAAGAAAGTTGTCTTCCTTGACGGTTGCTCTGCGCTCCACGCAGACCCGTTCTTGACGCAAGAACAAGACCAGAAATTCGCAGTCACAGGCCTGTCCATGTGCGAACCTCCTCTGTCCTCTATGCAGCCACACAGCCCGACCAGCACGGATTGCCCTGAAACTGGACACACAGATTAAAGCCAGCCAGGCCAGACCCTTCCGCGGAACAGACACCTGACTGCAGAGCCAAAATCCTTCCAACAGATTCGGTTGAAAGCTGGCCCTAGTCTGGCTAGCACATATTTCTCAGGAGATTTGGGTATACGAGCGGGTATACGAGCATGTTAAACCACAAACAGGCTTGCGATCAGCTTCGTTTCCAAAATATGTGTGCAGGTATTGGAAATGCTTGAAGGCAAGCACCCCATCGTGGAGAAGATCCGGTCCTGGAAGTGAGTGATCTGTCACCCTTTTTCCCGTTGAAAAGTATGAAAGTATGAAATAACACTCAGTCTGGAATATGTTTTACAATGCTGGCTCAAATGAAAGCAAAACCCTAGCACATATGTATTGTTATTTCTACACGTAACGCAGAAGGCTGCAGTTTTACTTGACCCATACTGTTTCCTCTTGACGTTTCTTTGTTGTTTCTATCAGCGTGGGGAGGACTACAGTATCTCTTGATGTGAGCCTCTGGCTCTCATTGCTGTTTGATGAATGTCACAACACGCCATAAGCTGCAATTTTGCTCATTACACACTTCTTTTGCCTTTGCCTCACGGACTACAGCAAGAGAACTGTAAACCTTGCCCACCATAAGCTGCAGACTACAGCAAAAGAACTGCTAACCTTGCCCACCATAAGCTGCAATTTTGCTCATCACAAACCTCTCTTGCCTTCACCATTGCTTCACGGACTACAGCAATATAACTGCAAACCTTGCCCGACAAACCAACACACACATCCCCAGTGATTTACGTGTGTACGCGTATGTGTTGTGCACTGCAGACACACACACACACACACATACACACACACACACCAGTAAGTTGTGTGTGTACGCGTATGTGTGTGGCGCTGCAGACAAACCAACACACACACCCCAGTGAGTTATGTGTGTGTACGCGTACGTGTTGTGCGCTGCAGACAAACCAACACACACACACGCACCAGTGAGTTGTGTGTGTACGCGTATATGTGTGGCGCTGCAGGAAGCTGCAGCACTTATGCAATACAAGCCTGGACCATTTGCAGACAGCAGTGAAGAGGTACAACAACGGTCGCATCTTCCCAACTTACGTGCAAAATGGTGAGTGCTGCGTTTGGTAGGATGGTTTTGTATTTTCTCAATTTGCGTGCCGTGCAAAACGGTGGGTGTCCTTTGACAGCACGTGCAACCTTTTTCTTCCAACGTACGTACAAAACGGTGGTGTCCTTTGCAAGCACATGCAACCTAATGTTTTCAACTTGCGTGCAAGACGGTGGGGGTTCTTTGCGAGCACGAGCAATCTGCTGAGCTCGGTGTGAAAACACATGAACACCAGTTCTTGCAGTGCAGCAAAGTAAAATGTCACGTTATCACTCTGCCTTTATATCTGTGTTTCTCTGTTTTTTCTTTATTTTATTTCCTTGGTCCTCACAACTTGCTCTTAACTAAAGCTTAGTTCGACTCTACCCTTGAGGCCCAGAATGGGTCATCATAATCGAGATCCTGTGCTCTCCTTTTTCATGGCCACTCTGGCCTTACTTGCAGATTTCTCTGATCCACCTCACTTCTTGTTCTATCTCACTTCTTGTTCCATCTCACTTCTTGTTCCATCTCACTTCTTGTCTCATCTCACTTCTTGCTCTATCTCACTTCTTCACGTCGCTTTTTGCCGAAGCTGTGTTCAATGCCCCCGATATCATTGTGCTGTGTTTGGAGATCGGGGCATGTGTCGCGCGCGGTTTGGTTTTTGGTGTCGGCTATTGCCTTTACTACACTTTCCTGACGCCCCTCTACATATGGCATCATGCTCCAGCTTTTATGGTTCACGGCATTGCTCTGGCGGGTTAGCATCTTGGACGTTGTATGGTCAAGCTTGGCGGGGGATATTACCAAGAAAACTCTCACAACTGCACTAAGGCCCTCACAACTTGATCTAAGACCAGTCAAAAGAAAAATAAGGGTACAGTTATAATAGGCTTAAGAGCAAGTTGTGAGGACTAAGAAAATAAAAAGATGGAGACACAACAGAAAAACACAGATATAAAGCGAGAGCGATAAAGTGACATATCACTTTTGCCGCACTGCAAGAACTGGAGCTCATGCGTTTCACACTGATCAATTTTTTTAGCAGTTCTTTTCCGTTTGCATCGTGAGATGCAATAGGCGGGGGACATTTTACTAAGGAAAACAACATTCGGTCTTTTTATTTCCTTGGTAATATCCCTTGCCTACTGCATCTCACAATGCAAACGGCAAAGAACCAATCTTTCCAATTTCCGTGCAAAACGGTGGGGGTCCTTTAAGAGCACGTGCAGCCATGCAATTCTGGAAATGCGTAACTCCCCAACTTGCGTGCAAAACGTTGTGTGTGTGCGTGTGTGTGTGTGTGTGTTGGTGGTGTCTAGTTGTATGGCATCAGGGGCGACAAGAAAGAAAGAGGCACAATACCAGCTGCATCTTCTTAATGCGCGTGCAAGATGGGGGGTGTCATAGTTGAAAGACGGCGTCCAGAAAGCGATGTGTGTGTGTGTGTGTGTGTGTGTGTGTGTGTGTGTGTGTGTGTGCAAGACGGGGGGTGTCATTGTTGAGAGACGGCGTCCAGAAAGCGATGTGTGTATGTGTGTGTGTAAAAGGGTGGTTTTGTCTTATACGTGAGCAAGGTCGGCAAAATCCTACCAGCTACCAGCACTCATTAAAATAGTCAAGGCCTTACATGCAGTGAGTGTATTGTACACGGTATGAGAACGTATTTGAACGCCTTATCATTCTGAAGAGTCAGGAAGATTTATGTGAATTCGATTTCTGTGTGATAGAGCCCAACATCTCGGTAATAAGAGTACCTGTTCATTTTGGGCAACACTCACCTCGCTACAGAGTATGTCTAGGTTTTTTGTGTGTCGTTCGCCTCTAAAAACGCAGCGTCTGCTACGGGGATTCTTTGTGCCGTGGAGCCCAACTTCACTTCAATCAACAAAGAGGACCTTCAGCTATTTGGCAACACCACATCTGTTTTTTCTACACTATTCGTGCCACTTGCTGCCTATGAAAACGCAGCTGCCGCCACGGGGCGTCTCTGCGCAATGGACCCCAACGTCATTTCAGTCAATAAAGAGGATCTAGTCATTGTGGGCAACAATCTCAGAGCCCTCTTCGTGCCCTCAGTGCCAGGGTGGCGCATCCTTTCAGCAGACTACTCACAGGTATGGGTGTGGGTGTGGGTGTGGGAGACTACTCATAGGTATGGGTGTGGGTGTGGGTGTCAGTGTACTCATGCAGCGTGTAGAATACTTCAAAGTGGCCTCAGTGCCAGGGTGGCGCATCCTTTCAGCAGA
>Ga0307963_1001512_pt1 | contig 17837 bp, 23 predicted proteins | sample OrgLakmetagen594_FD_201829 | JGI IMG/M metagenome (GOLD analysis project Ga0307963, IMG submission 201829) | Saline water microbial communities from Organic Lake, Antarctica - #594 | ecosystem: Environmental > Aquatic > Non-marine Saline and Alkaline > Saline | place: Antarctica: Organic Lake...
CCCCCCACACACACACACCTACACAGTGTCTAATAGTACTTATGTCACGAGCTGTGGCACTTTTGGTGGCCTAGAGGCAAACATGTGTGTATGTATCATTTTGTGTGCCACCATTCGTGTGATTGCCCACCTTGCTTATTGCAGCAGCGCTGCTTAGTGTTAACCTAGCATATTTCTATACAGACGTTGCACATACATGTACCCAACTTCACCCTCTCCCACATTACACACATGCATGCACGCACGCACCCACCCACCCACAAACACACACACAGGGCATGGATGGCCGACTGGCAGCAGCAGCTACTGCGCCAAGCCCCTGCACTGTCCTGCACAGATTCTGTGCGGGTGGTGTGCTCCCTTGCGGTGCTACACCCGCCCTCCACAAGGCTGGGCGACCCTATGACTTCTGCGCTGGTCAACAGGTGGGAGAGGTCTCTGTTGATGGACTGTACAGAACAAGAGTTGCCTCATCAGACAGGGAAGGAGTCGTACCTCAGCAAAAATGGGGACTTTCCTCTTGTCTATTCTTGCAAGCGAGTAAGTCTTATGGGCCGCTCTCTTCATGAAGAAGCTCCTGTTGCCATATTGGTTCAGGAGTTTTTTTGGTCGCCCGGTAAAGTGATTTTTACCGTAATTGAATCGGTGTATTTCTGTCACGTCAATGCTCTGGAACTGTCAGGAAATGGTCAGGAAGGTGCTATATATAATATATAGCGGATCCTGATTGTAGTTGAGGTGGGGAGCGGTTTACTGCCTGAGCAGATATTCATATTTGGATAGGAGGTCTGTACATGGCAGGCAGCATGTGCTTGTCATTTCTGCACTCTCACAATAATAGTAAAAAGAAAAACTACGCAGGCGGTGGAAATCACTCCCCACATCAAGTAAGGAAAAGGAGCTATTTTGGTACCGGGTATAGTAAAACTGCTGAGTTCGGTGTGAAACACATGAACTCCAGTTCTTGCAGTGCAGCCAAAGTGATATGCATTTAATCACTCTTGCTTTATATCTGTGTTTCGCTGTTGTTTCTCCATCTTTTATTTCCTTGGTCCTCACAACTTGCTCTTAGCTTAGTTTAACTTTTCCCTTTTTTTTTATTTGGTCTTAGAGCAAGTTGTGAGGGCCTTAGTGCAGTTGTGAGTATTTCCTTGGTAATATCCCCCGCCTACTGCATCTCACGATGCAAACGAAAAACTCCAGAGGGGGTTATCTGGGCAAAAGCCAAAACATGCTCATTTTTGCATAAAAGGTGCAACTACTCACACGTCACTTCATCAAACTGGACCCAACCTTGCTTTAAACTGATGCTGACTTTATCACGCTACCCGAGCATGTGCTCAGATTTAGACAAGTCGCCCTGCGTACAGAATGACAAAACTAAAAGCACACGTCGTGCACTTGTACTCTAGATGGGTGCTTTCCAGGGGGAATGGCACATTAATTTGCATATCTCGCCAACTACTTAGTCTTTTTGCCCCGTTTTTCTTGCAATGATCTTTATTTATTAGGTAAAAAGATTTCAAAACACCAAAAATCACTCGGTTTGGTGCGCTGGCTGGTCAGATACAGCATATGGCTGCTCAAAAAGTAAGGTTCACGCCGTGGCTGCTGAGGCAGGTGGCCCTAACTGGGACGTTTCACGCTTAGTTGTTTTGAAATCTGCACATCAGAGCTGAGCTTAAAACACGCCAGTTAGGGCCACCTGCCCTAGGAGCATGCAAAAAGTATACCCATTTTGGGCTTCAGATAACCCCCTCTGGTAAAACTTTTCCACCAATGGAAAAAAATAAAGCTTAATGGGGATCAGTAGGGTCACAGGCTTGACCTGAAACCGTCTCCTGATGAGAGTTGATAATAGTGCTGGAAAGGGCACGTCTGGTATGAACAAGTTTGGCAGCATAATTGACAGAATGAACATGAAGCTTGGAATATCGTAGTAGTCCAAGGCACATTTTCTTACATGCACCTCAACTCCTTATGCCTGCAAAACGGTGCAGTCACTTTTTGCAAGCGAAAATAGTCATTGTGGTTCTACAGACCAAATAATTACGTTAAGATCCAGAGCAGCTGCACCCTTTCACTTTCGTATCACTTTATGACTACGCTCAGTCACCACCCCCTGCTACTCATAGCCAATAACTTGATGACAACCTAGCTTGCTTGTGTAATTGTTAGCACTTGTTCATGGTTGCAAACATTTTGCTCCTTTCCAAACAGGCTAAGTCATCACCTATCAGCCATGGACGAGCATGAGACAGAGATCACACTAGCCGCCATACGCCAGTTGTTTCGTCGATTGCGGGGACGTCCGTTGCAAAAGCTTGTGGCCAGCATGCAGAATCGGCTGCACTTCATCGACAGTATATGAATAAATGATTGAAAGTATGTGACCAAGCTCATTTGCTGTATATGATGGGGCAATAAGTCTCGTTACAAATTTCCTTTTCGCAGGACATTTCTTCCCTACATTTGCTTCTTGTTAAGGCTGTGTTTCAAAAGCAAGCATCATTTTGTACAGGTTGTGTTGCAAGCCTTAGATTTTGTAAGTGTTCATGGATAAATTAAAGCATCTCTACATGTGGTGGAGGCCAAGGCTGTCAGACGGTATTAAGCAAGGATATGGCTGGCATTGTATTTTAAATGGTAGTCCTGTTGTTTGAATACAGGTTATTACCCATTGCGTACATGATACACTTTCAAATGGAAATGTATGCGTTTAAACATGTTGCGCCTTTGGCAGAATGTAAGACTGGTGCTATTTAAGAATGCAGAGGAGAATATATTAGGGTGTCCTTGTGTTTGGAGTTATTTCAGTAGGTAAAGTATCTTTGACTAAAACTGTGCACGATCCACAATTTGGATTTGATTGTGTTTTAGTGAATTCACTGCCAGCAATGCTGATTTGGGCTTTGAGCGACTTTATAAGTAAACGGCTTATTTTCAGCCTTATAGGAGGGAGTCTGCTATCTGCCCTTGACCTATTGTGTAGCACGCCAAAATGAGAATAAATTTTACTAAAATAATGAGATGGTGTATAACACTTCCGGATGGGTCAGGGTGCACTGCTCCAATAAGTCAAGGTGTGGTAACCACTGGCTAAGTGAAGAAATCCTACAGTTCCAGTTGCCCCCTATTTTCCCTGCTTTGATGCCGTGCTTTGCTTTGCGGCTGCTACGTGTTTTGAAACCGATTCCTTCAGGGTGACTGTACGGTTGAACGCTAAGAATCCAGGCTTGGAGTCTGGGTCCATGCAAAAGTACCTGGAGGGCGAGAGAGGATACACGGCGTGAGTACTCCATATGCTGTTGTACAAATTACAAGTAACCTCTGAATGGCATCTGATACAAGGTTGTACAGCCGAATCAGGCAGCCACAGCCAGTGGGTGCACAAAAGTTGCAATGATGTTGCTATGCAACACTCAGTGAGTATTGGACTTACCCCAAGCGCTCAAACTGGAAGCAGTCTCCTGGTTTTGCGCCAGCCAAACTAGGATTTGCGTAGCAGCCCTGCACCACTTCTAATGACCTGGGGTTCAGGTCAGACAGCCAGTTCTCGTGCACGTTGGGGTCCTCGCTCTTGAACAGAGTCTCGTAGACACGTGCCTGTAAATAAACACACACGTGGCCTGTCATGAATAATCGTGCTTCAACAATTGCAGCCTTCTCAAGTGAGAATGGCAGGTAGCCTAACAAGGTCCACTGATGCGTGCTTCAGCAACTGAGGCAGTTACAAAAGAGTGCATACTACATTTACCCATTCTACAATAATATATTCCTAATTTACTATTGAGGTACATATCGGAGGACCATTGGCCAAGCCAACGTTTACCTCAACACTTAAAAGTACCTCAAACACTTACAGTTAAACCGTCCGACAACACATGTTGCCCTGATCAGTTTCAGCTTTGCAAGCAAGCCCACGCACCTCAAACTTCAGAGGCTCCTGGCCTGGCTTAGGCTGGGCCACCCAATTGAGCACACCCTTGGGGGGTTTACGGCCGCTGCAGATATGTAAACACGAATATTTTCAAGACGTCACTAAAAGACAGCACACACAAAGGTAAAGGACTACTTGGAGCAATGTGAAATGACTAAGCCAGATGCTAGAGGAGGACGCACATCAATACAACCAGGATCATATGGTGGATAGAGAGCTGCTTGGAAGACTGTTGGCATTGACGAGTTTGTGCTTGTGAATCCTCACAGGCCTCACCTGCTGGAGTACGCTAGGTCAGCCTCGACCTCCACTGCCTCCACGCGACCACTGGCATCCTTTTTGTGGCTCTTGTACGTCACAGGGTAGGCGTACCTGTATGTTTGTGTATGAGTAGTATTTCTTTCGTATGAAAGCGTGGGAACGCACATGGACAGCACATGGACAGCTGAGCGCGCAACTCACTCTCAAGCTGTAGAGTAATCAGCAGGTGAAATATGGCCATGCAATCATAACGAATTGGGACACTGTCATAACCTTCTGACTTACCTGAGCATGACGCTCTTTCCAGAAGCCAATCCAAAGAAATCTTTCTGGTCGTTCTCCATGAAGTCGGATGAGTCTATGTACACAATACGGGAAAATGGCACCTGCGCGGGATTGTAGATTGTAGATGTAGGTAAATGTGTAGGCACGTTTTTAGTAGACCTTGTCATCTATATAACATGACGAACACCTGCAAAACGCCTACACAAGCAAAATTCAAAAGTAAGAAGATGATGCAAAATGTTGCAAAAGTTTAGGCATTATACAGTAGTGCGCCGCACCGAATGTTTTTCCGAGCTGAGTCAAGCTGCTCTGATGACAGTCTCCAAAACAAACACGCTTCACCTTATGTCGGTCTTCAAATAGTGTAGCGCAAAGTGTATATGCGTAATAAGCAACACTTGACCTCATACCAGTGTAGTGCAAATAGTGTATATGCATATTCAAATAGTGTAGTGCAAAACGACACTTCACCGCATACCACAAAACAACCAAATAGACCACACGAACTCAGTGCACTTCCCTTTCCAGTCTGTCAGGCATCTGCAAGATGTGTATCTCTGTTCCTCTGTGCCTTGCAAGCACCACCAGAGGCCCCTCTTATTCATCTCAACTCATGGTACATCACACCATGTTTCCACCGTGCCTTGCAAGGACCCTACGACAATTACCCTTGTCACACTGTTGCCAAAAACTAGTACTCTGCATCACCGTGCCTTGTAAGCAGGACCATAGCCGTGCCTGCTCTTTCCGCAACAAGCCCCCCACACTTACAGCACCGTTTCATCACAGTGCCCACTTTGGATTGAAGTCTGCGTGGACCTTGTACCCTGCTTCACTGTACCTTTTGACAGCACAGTAGCCGTGCCCCTTTTTTCACGAAACTCACTTTTGTATGATGAAGGTCTGCGCGCACCTTGTACCCTGCTTCACTGCACCTTTTAAGCGGCACCATAGTCGTGCCCCTTTTAAAAAAAAAAAAATTTGCATGATCAAGGTGAGCGCGCACCTTGTATCCTGCTTCACTGCGCCCAGGCAACACTTTAGCCTCCACTTCCTCAAAGTGTGACTCCGGCAGGTTGGTGATGACGAGCTGCATCGTGTCATAAAGACAATGAAGCCTTTGAGTCTACCATCCTTGCCTACACATTTTGCAATTTGGTGACAAGGTGAAAAAGGGCATATGTGCACATGCAATCTATTGTGTATATACACAAGGTTGAGGGTACATGAGTGGACTGGCCTGTTACAGGGCTAGCACGCTTTGGTTGTTGTATGCTCTTCATGTCTATAGGTGAGCCTGCGCGTACTAATGATACATACATCCACAAGCATGACATGCACATGCACTCAAAATTCTACAACCAATCATCTCCAGAGGAGGATGGAAAAATGCCAGGGCACATGGCACGGTCGCCTCCACTTGGGATTGCACGCACGCGAAATAACTACATACACCACCTTAACACACACTTGCGCACCACACACACACACAAGCGCGTGCACCTTTAGGGGACGTAAAACGGCCAGGGCGCGTGGCGCTGTGGCCTCCATGTGGGCGCGCACATGGTACTCCAGCTTGTGCATGGGGATGACGTTTTCGTTGCGGGTGATGCCCATGTCTCGGCAAAAGGCGTTGATAGCGGCGGCAGAGACACCACGGCGTCTTAAGCCTGAAGAATGGTGCGCGTATTTGTGTGTGCGTGTGTCTACGTGCGTGTGCATATGCTTGCAAGGGGGTTGCTTATTGAGTGCATGTGCTGGTGTATACCGTTTGTTACCGGACTCACCATTCCCCCCTGGGAAAATATATATATTCCAAAATATTGCACCCCCTTCCCCTAGAAAAAAAATTTATTTTACAGGAACCGCCTCCCTGTTCTCTCGGGCTTCTTTCCAGTTAATCATAGAGATAGGGATTCGGGTTCTTGCACCCGGCCAAACACAACTGTTGATGCAGGCCTGACCTCGCCACTACACGCCCTGGAAACCACAGATATTTTGATACAAAATCAGTTTCAAATGTTTGTTTTACACCAACCGCCCACTCAGGTGATATAAAAAAGGTGCGGTGCTATGTTTTGCACACGCATGAGTAAGACGACAAGAGACAAAACGTTGCAAACACACCAGCGCACGGCACAAAAAGCACGACAGACACGCGCCCAAGGACATGCACACACATATCATTACTGACCTGCTAGTGTGAGCAAGCGTGGGTCGTCCCAGCCATGCACGTGGCCGCCCATGACTAGCTCGTTGAGTTTTCGCTTAGACATGACTGTGTTAGTGATGTTAAGTCGGGAGTACTCCCAGACCAGGGGCTTGTACATGTCTAAGGAGTCGAGCAGCCTGCAAGAGTAGGTGTGTGTTATAGAGATCTGCAGTTGTTGTGGCTTGGCACTTATCTAAGCCGTCAAGCAGCTAAACCAGTGGGTGCGCGTGATGAGTATTGTGGTGGTCTTCAAGCAAAGCGATAAGAAACCGGCAATTTCATGGAGTGCCGAGCCAAGGAAAAAGTAGCAATGAGGAAACGGTTGAAATTGTGATTACCGCAACTTTTCAAGGTGCCATGATAGAGCAACATAGAGGAAGCAGGCAGCCAGTGCAACGCAGACCAGCATGCACATCAACGCACACAGAATCAAACCAGCCATTTGCACCTTGTTTGGCAGAACTCACTGCACAAGCACACAACCGTTCTTCCTGGCTCTTGTTCTTTGGGAGGCAAAAGGGGGGCCCTGCTCCATTTGTAACCAACACGCCGCCCAGCGTTGTTACTGCACGCACCAGTAGTAGGACGCTCGCCGGGACTCAAACTCTAGCGTGCACAGTGAGTGCGAGATGTTTTCCAATGCATCCACTATGCAGTGCGTGTAGTCGTAGGAGGGGTAGATGCACCACTTGTCCCCAGCGTGCGGGTGCTCCTGCATGCGTAGGTGAGTTGTGCACGCAAGCCGCTGAGGAAGTCAGACAGGCATTGAAGTGAGAAGCTTACACAGCATACTACACAATTAATATATCAACTTGATTTTATAGGACCGGCTCTTCTTTCAACCTTTATGTTTAAGCATGGCCCTTTACTATACTAAGGTACACACCTAGTCTAAGGAACCCACCTGTCTAAGGCACCTATCACCTCTGACACTGAGTTTTATACAGGCATTTGATCCTCAGTGACCAGCAGGTACCATAATTCTAGAGAACAAGGATTCCAGCAGCTTGCATTGCAGAAAGGAACAGACAGCATGAAGGAGTCCACACGGTTCAACGAATTTCTGAACTCCACCTTGGCCTCACCTCGCAGCAAAACGAACTCAAATGCCTAGAGCTCGAAAGCGAAAGAAAGCCTGAGAAGTATGAGCCAGATTAAGAGTGCTACAATCTGGATGTTATAATGCTATATCTGCCATCAGATGAAGCCACACCTTGAACTTGATTCGGTATGCGATGAGATCAAACATGTTGAAGTTCTCGTTCTTGTAGTCCATCTTCATACGCAGCGTGGCCTGCATAAAAGGAGGGGCACAATCATACAATAATGTATAGAACATGGTCAAAAATGGTGCAGCTGGAATGGCTTGAAAGTAATAACAAAAGCAATTGCACGTACAGGAAAATGACCACCCACACAATCAAGGCGCGCAGGAATAATGCAGCAGAATTGGCGCATGCCATAATGCAAAGCTTGCAGCAATCCTTTGGCACGTGGGAACATGGGCATGAAGTCAGAGACCGTTCCTGATGCAGCCTTGTCATAAGTGCAGCCTGTTTCGTCACAGCACGAGTGTTATCAATGAACTTGTGAGCGGCATTGCACGGACAGCCCTTGGCCACGTCAGGTACTGAAAGCAATGCAATCGAACAATAAAGTTCAAGGCATCAGTCACGCCCTTCCCCAAGCATACGTCGTATGACGTGTAAAGACAGACCAATCCACGTCTCTTCCTATCAAATTTAATTATAAACTGCATCCACACACCAGCCTCGAGCAGAACACCAACCTTGCCCTCATCGATTAGGCCACGTCGCATCTCCTCAAACAGACGCAATGATTCTTCAACCGGCCGGTTGCGCCAAGGGCTGGGCAGCCGCTTTTCTCTGCATTCCTCAATCTCATTTTTGGTCTGCGTGAAGGACAGTGTACATACGTTTGTGTGCCTGTGTCTGTGCATGCGTGTGAACGTGTGTGTGTGTGTGTGCATTGTGGTGTAAACACAACACAATACGAATGTTAGTTTGTTAAACTAAGTGTGTAACAGTCCTGGAGATAAAGGGCTTACAACCTGATGCACTTCTGATTTCGATTGTCAGTGGTATCAGAACGCGGGTGACACAAAAAGGTGAGGCGAAATGGCGGTAGCAACGGCTTCAGAGCTGGATCGTCGTTACACTGGTCCACACCATGCAGCTTACATATTCATCTATGTCAGTAGCATTCCCACACACTTTCATGGACGCCAATACGAATTCAAACGTAGCCACATGATATAAGCAATACCAAGGTGTAAAAACCTAGAAGTAGGAAGTGATAGCACGCCCAAGCACAGAAACAGCAGCTACCCAAGCATTGTTTTTAAGGAACGCTGAGCTTTTGATTGTGCATCACATCTTCCTTACGTAGCAGCAGAAAAAACATGCATCAGTTAACGTGCAACACGCAATAGCAGCTTTTGTCTTCCCAAACCCACACAGCTCAAGACAGCAACGTAAGCCCTCCAAGGTTTCATTGCGTATACCTGGTGGCACACAAATGCACGCCCGTTCTTGATGAGCTTGACGGCCAGCTCATACAGCTGCTGGAAGTAGTCTGAGCTGTAAGTTATCTTCCAAGGCTTCCAGCCCATCCAAGTCACAATGTCCTGGAAGGAGTGAGGGGAATGCCAACGGCAGTCAGCAAGTACAAACTATGGCCGTTCATCTGCCCAATGGGAATTGAAAGCGCTACATGTGCGTTGTTTGGATGGGGAGAGCTTATTAGCTGCGAGGCTTTTCCTCTTGCCCACATATGCGTTACCTTTTTATAAACATCATCATGCTTATGCGAAAAAAAGCGTACAGTCACAGTATCAGGCAGCTGCACTGTCACGACGCCTTCAAACCAGCGACCAACTCATCAGAAGCTCGATGCAATCTGTACCATTTCCACAGTGGATTGTTCTAACACTCGATCCCGTCCTCTTTGATTTTACTGTCCCTCCAAGCAAACTTTGTCGCGTAGCCCAGCTCGACACAATAAGGTTACACTGCCTTGCCCTCTGTGGATGGGCTTGATGACCTTAAGCACACCCTTCCTCACTTGTTGTGTAACAAATGTGTTGCACCGGGCAAGAAAACATCACCCCCGGTGAAAGAGGCTCACGCTCTTTTGCTCACCATGATCATGGTCGATGTATTTATTGCTCACCATGATGTGGTCTATGTATTCCTGCTTCTCCGCCTCAGGGTTGGTGTCATCAAAACGCAGGTAGCAGTTTCCGTCGTACTGGGCAGCCATGCCAAAGTCAACGAACATTGCCTGCAAGTTCAAAGCACGGCAGGTGGCGGTGTGAGCAGTTGGGCCATTCTTATTAAGTGTGGCACGAAAAGCAGGCCCTCTGACCTAAAACTTGCTCTTTGACCCCTAGCTCTACCTCGCAATGTATCATGTAGACGATGCCAAGCTGCAATTGAAGTGGTGCTTTCCCTGTGCCGATAACCCACCTTGGCATGGCCAATATGGAGGTAGCCGTTTGGCTCTGGGGGAAAGCGTGTCATAATTTTGCCCCCGGTTTCCTGTGTTTGCGTGGAAGCGTGGATGCGTGTGAACGTGTGCATGTGCTTCTGCACATTTGTTGACATGCGTGTATGTATATGTATACATGTATGTTGTGTGTACGTACGCATGAGTCCCGGTAGCAAGTCACAAGCACACATAGATAGACAAGCTGAGAAGATGCAACAAAAGAGCGTTGCTGGTAAGCTTAAAAAATTTGCTAGAGCATGCTAATGCTAATACTGTGCACCGCCACCAGGACCTTGAGTCCGCAACAAAACGTGCACAAGACGTACTAAACTAACAAACAAGCCAGTCAATGCACCAAGGACACGCGTTTCATCTTGCCCTGTTCATCCACAGCAAGAAAAGTAAGCACTCCCTTCATTATGAAAGGTATACTGGACACAGAATATGAAAAAACTGCACAAGCAAGTTGCTACCTGCAACTTAGGCAAAAGAAGCACAGGCAAATCAAATCCTCTGACACAAGGCATGAGAATGCCTGCATATGCAAGCAACAGCATGCGCCAACCGAGTGCACATGTGTGAGTACCTTGAGGTGTGTGGCCAGCTGCTGTGGGGTGTTGGCCACATGCATCACACTGCCGTCACTGAAGTTGATGGTGGTCTGCACCTGGTTGTTCTGTTCAGGCTTGGGGAAGAATGCGTAGGGGTCCTCAGGAGGGGGTGGAGGCTGTGCACGCACGAAGGGAGGAGGGGAAAAGTCACAAAAATACCAAAAGTTGCAAAGCGATTGTGGCAGTGAATGGCAGCGCATGCCGGGAGGATGAAGATACCACAAGTAAAGTATAAAAGCAGGGGTTTGCTCGATTTGTGTGATGGACAGAGCATGTAGAGCATAGCAAACTGAAATGCTGAGGGAACAGCGCCAAGGGAGGGAGTTGCACATGTGACATTGGAAGTGGTCAGTTTGTTTTAGTGCCATACTGCATATAGAGACGTTGCCATTCAGAAAGAGAGGAGGATGAGTGGCTGAAAGGCAGTAAGCATTTACACGGATACAAGCACAGGCATGTCCCATGCCATCAGGCAATTCCTCATGATTTTTGACACGTGAAATATGAATGGAAGGCGTGACAGGTGCTGGTCAAGAGCACCAAAAGGAACGACAGGATCTGTGCATATAACTGGTGCTGTGTACAACTGGTGGTCAAGACCCAAAACACGTTTGCCAACAGCCAGGAGCGCTCACGCCCAGGCTTGATGCCCTTCTTCCTTCTTTTTGTTAAACCCTTACGCCTCTTACAACGATGTTCATAACTGCTTGTGTCTCATTATTGGCATGAACATCCAATTCCACCTGTCTTCAGGATTGCCACATACCCACCATAATCCAAAAAAGTTTGCACCAACTTATTGCGTTGGTAAGGTGACTCCCCCTGAGCATCCCTTACCCAGCCAGCAGCAGTAGGAAGCTGTCTCCCAAGCACCCGCAGATGCTTCAATGGTGCAAAATTCAGGTCCACAGCCTTTGATGACACCTGCCTCACAAATATGACACCACCATACGACGAGCGAGTGCAATGACAGGGCAGTGCGTGGATGAGCACATGATACGACCTTACCATCGCACATCCGTATCGTGTACTCATCCATCACTCACCACCTTCACCAAGCACCCTTTCCACCAACACAACTTCCGCACACCCTCTACCCATCAGCAGCACCAGCAGCAAACAATGGGTTCACACCCTGCATGAGCGCTGCCTCGACCATGACACAGCATACATACGCTTGCCTATCATACTCCTGTACACCCTCTTACCCCATCAGCAGCTCCAGCAGTGGCAGCGGCTTGCTCTGTTTTTGCTGGGGCATCGGCCTGAGATCAGAGCAACGTGAGTGAAAAAGCTGTGGAAATGCAGGGAAGCCAATGCAAAGGGCATCGGCCTGAGATTAGAGCAATTGAGAGAGAAGTTTGCAAACGTTCAGGAAAATGGGTGTGCATCTGGTGCGCTGCGCGCTAACACCCTGAGTGCCTGAGACAAGAGCAACGTGAGTGAGAACTGCAGGAAAGCCAACGCAAGGTGCACTGCGCATGATAATCTTGAGTGCCTGTGACCTGAACGACAGGAGCAAACGTTGAATACGCTCATACGCTCATGAACGTGGACAGGAAACTGGTATGTGTCTGGTGCGTTATGCACAAGCATTCTTGAGTGTCTGTGAGGTAAGCAACATGACAGAGCAAATGGTAATGGCTCATAAGCATATAGGAGGAGTCGGTACGCCCCCGCAGCTTTACAAACGCGTACGTCACAAACACCAAACACCCCTCACTACACAGATGTGTGAGCCCTCGTCCAAAACACACCTTTGGCGCTTTGGGTGCCTTCTTCTTCTCTACCGGCTTCATGTCCTCCTCCGTCTTAGGACCCAGCATGGCCGCCACCTGAAGTAGGGGAGGGGTCAGAACATTACCTCTACTGAAGGGGCGTATCATTAGTAACAATGGGTAAAAACTCAGAGCAGTGGTGTATACACGACTACACACAAGTGTCCATATATTCAATCAATTCTTCTTGTCCAACTCAGGCTGAAGTTACTGACTGCTCAGACCCTGGGGAAGTGTACGAAATTTCTGAAAGACCTGGTCCTTTACAAACACAAAAATTAAGACCTGCATTCTCCGCCCCACTCCAGGTCAGGATGCTTCCTTCACGTGCGAGTGGACTTACCTGAGCATCCAGCTCTGCACGCACGGCTGCACCTTCTGCCCACTTTAAGCTGCGTGTGAGCTGGCCCAAAAAAATGGAGCAGTTCAGGCGATACCTGTGTGTGTGTGTGTATGTGCGTGTATGCTTATGCGCGTGTGCGTGTATGTGCCTGTGTGCCTATGTGCATGTGTGTATGTATGTGTTCTAAAGAGCTAAAAATGCACAAGAAGGAACGAGGAGTGAAGCGCTGAGGTATGTAGTAAATACGTTACATGGATGGTGATGTCTAAGCACGCCCTCACCTCTCTTCTTTGAGCTTGGCCTCGTTCTCACTCAGCACTGCAGCCACAGCGGACTTGATTTGTTCCGGGGTGACCTGCACACACACACACACACACACACACACACAAACACACATTTTATACATTCAAAGCGCCTCATGCAATTATTCACTTTGCAGGTCTCATCCAAAATCTTGTCACTTGAGCAGGGTTGGTCGGAATTGTATATATACGGAAAATTGGCTTGGAAATCACCAAATATGCGGCGTATATATACGCATATATAGGGTTCTGGCCAACCCTACATTTGAGTGTTTATTTATCCCCGTTTGCTGTGCAATATATTTCTGCAGATACACTGTGAGGGAGTGCACATTGTGAATTTGATCTACTCCCTCTTCACACGTAGGCGCCTATCTCGTCCACAGCATCCGAGAATATTTATATAGTCAAGGCGTTTCCCTCTGTTTTTAAAAGGGAGAAGCAAGAGTGATGTGTTTGGACACCGTTTAGAGGGGAACTAACACTACCTAATTGCAAATCACACTCACAAATACGATATTTGAAATGTCCCTGGATTAGTTGAACTGTCATGTTTTGGTCCCTGTAAAAGAAACACTTGCAGCTTACACATCAGAATTACGTGCCAAAACAGCTTAGATTCGCGATCACCCCTCCTCACACTCACTCTCCACTTCTTTTCTTTCACCATCAAATCAGCCTTAAACACACACTCAACATCTACAACCTACAACCCGCCACAACAATCTCTAGGGAACCATATCTTCACGCCCAACACTCACCACCACACCCACGCCCGCCGCCTCCTCCATGGCCTTGATGTCAACGGTGGTTCCCCCCACCTTCTTCAGGTAGTCAAACGCACCGTCCAGCTGGTTGTTGCCCTGCAATGTAAACACAGCAAAGGGAAGTAGTTCAGGGTGCAAGCGTCAGCCTTTGGGATTTGTGCAAGCACGGTTGCAAATTTAGTTTTGGCCAATAGCGTGCTCATTGAGGTATTAGTCCCAATAATCAGGCCAATTGTTATACCGAACAGGAAAAAAGTACGCTATACATATCAATCAAGAGAGAGAGGGCACAGAGTAGATACAACGCTTGAGACCATGAGATTGGATAAAGTCCTATTCAGAAGTGGCAGCAGAAAAAGAAGGCACGCAGCAGCAAGCCTTGTGCAGCTTTCTTGATCTCTATGTGCAAGGTCTGTACTGCACACGTAACTCATCCTATATATAGTCTGGTTGTTGTGTGCTCCCTACAACACTCGCGGCCTCTTGGCTATTCTCATTAGTATTCATTTGGATGGCCTGTGGTTCGTCTAGTTTGTATGCATCCGGAATGGTTTAGTTGGCTGGGGGGATCGGTGGCAGAGCTCGTCAAAGTGTCTGCGTGCGTGCATTTTTTCTTTGCCTGCAGAAACTTTGTGCCTAGCTAGGTTCCTTAAGCAATCAAGCAGTTGCGCCTGAGCGTCAAGTTGGGTACTCCAGGGCATGCTGTCAAAGCATGACACTACCAATTATTACATCACCGACCCTCGCACCTTGATCTTGTCATTGACCACGTACTGCACTAAGATTGGACGGTGGGGCAAGGCATTTGCTGGGAACTGCAAAGAAAGGCAGACCAAACATACAAGAGCATGAATTACACAGGAAGCACGTTACTCGGACATCAGAAACTCAGTTATGTGTGCAAGCTGCTGTTTTGGAACTGGGGATAACAGACCCCTTGATACAAGATTGACAAACACATGGCATAGATACGCTGTCTTGGGCATATAGCGAAATGCAATGGGTTTAGAGCATACGCCACAAAATGATTGTAGAAGGCACAGGTGTGCATATATAAGGCGGCAGTTACTGCGCCAAAGCACACCTTGCTGGCCATGTAGTACAGGAGGTTGCCTTTCTGCTTCTCCAATCCAGGTCCCAGACCTCCCTCCTCGATCAGCTCAAGCAGGACCTACGGACATGTGGGGAAAGCACAAGACTCAGGGAGATAAGGAAGTTAGCAGATTAAGTCCAGAAAGAGGAAACTGAGACTCTCCAACTGTGTATGCCTGTGTGTGTATGTGTGTGCGTGCGATGTGTGTGTATGTGTGTATGTATGTGTGTATGTATGTGTGTGTGCTTGCGTGTGTGCGCGTGTGTGTGTGTGTGTGTGCGTGCGTGCCTGCCTGTGCGTGCGTGTGTTTGTATGTGTATGTGTGTGTGCGTGTGTGTGTGTGTGCGTGTGTGCGTGTGTGTGTGTGTGTATGTGTGTGTGTGTGTGTGTGTTTGTGTGCGTGTGTTGTGTGTGTGCGTGTGTGTGTGTGTGTGTGTGTGTGTGCATGTGTGTGTGTGCGTGTGTGTGTGTGTGTGTGTGCATGTGTGTATGTGTGTGTGCATGCGTGCATGTGTGTGTGTGCATGCGTCGTTCCCATGAGCCACCATTGCTCGCATTCACAGACTCACCTTTCTAAATTTTGCATTGACACTGGCTCCCTGGGCCACGCTCTCAGAAAGAGAAAGCACGCTGGAAAACTTTGCAGCTAGGGCCTTGGCCTCCTCGCTCTCTTGCTGCTTTTTTTCTTCCTTTGACGCCATTTTAATTAAAATATAGGTATTATTGTATTACATACATAATTAGATTTCCAGACCAGTCTTTGCCACGGATTTCATAGCTTTACGTGCTTCATTTTGTCAACCCAAAATATGCTTACAGAACTATGCACACTGACGCGCCTTTGACGAATGTGTTTGCAGCACTTGCACTTACAATAATTGTTGGTCTGCGTAAATGCGTTGCAGGAGTGCACGTGTTTTGTGTTAATCTGATAAATTATTTTTACAGCAACAAGAAACACAGAAGGAAGGAGCACAATTTTGTTAGTTTCTGGATGAGTAGCATGGAAAGAGGAGCTCACATGACAAGTGGCGATACTAATGTCCCCAAATGTCCACAGGTCTCTCAGGTTATACGATGATTATTATTACATGTCATGTTGACACCCCATCGGGTGGGACTGATGGAATCTGCATTTCCTAGCCCAACAACAAAACAGTTTGCTCTGACGAAAATAACTATTATAACTGGACACAAGAAACACTCCATTTCATTCACGCTTCATCTTTTTTTACTTTCAAGAATAAGGAAATGTCAGATCAAAAAACCACCGTCTGAACCTTATCAGACAGCTCATTTGATTTTTGTTGAGAAATAGCGATGTAAAAAACTCACTCCTCTGCTGGATGGTTTCCCTGGTCTAGGTGCAACTGATTAGCTAATGATGTGAGGCCATGCACGTACAGTGGGATTAGTACTTGGGTTTATCTAGCTTTTCCTTTTGTAATTTGCTCCAGGATTTAAGTTTATGCAAATATTGATTTTGGTTTTTGGCGTGTTAAGAAAAGAAAAGACTCCGCTGGTAGTGATGACACAGCCAGCATGGTTAAGGGAGGGGGTTACTTAGGTGCCCGCACCAGGCAAACCATTAAAAAGAAATTAATGTGGGTCAGGGGTGTTGTATGCCGTAGCACCCAGACCCAATCCTTGACTGTTGTTGCTTGTGTTATATTGTTATATTAGTTATATTGCAGTGCATACCTTGTTTTATGTTTTTATGAGTGCAGATGCATGTCTGATGGATTGTTCATTCAGTTTGTGTGTCAGTTTTATAATCCCATGGTAAACCAGAATAAGGTCTGCCAGAGGTTTGTCTGTAGGTATAGTCTTTGTAGATAGTCCCCATAGCTCCAACGAGGATCACGTGAAGCTTGACTTCCCTATATCCTTGTCTGTTTAGGTTGGCAATAAGCATGCTGTGCTGTGCTTTTGCTTTTCGGAGTTGGGGATCAGGCCTAGTGTCCTCACAAAATTTAAACTCAATCAGGTGAACCTCCCACTGGTTTAGCTTAAGTTTCTTGTCTTTAGCAAGCTGTTGAGAATTTGAGCTGCGGGTGGCTACGCGAGAGGAGCACACAGTGCTAGGTAAAAATAGGATGGCGTCAGGACGAGAAAAGGCTTTTAAAGCATGTGCTGTTAGTTTTGGTAGCCCTCATCAAGGACGGCACTGCCAATGGAGCCGCTAGCAATGCTTACCTATGTTGTAGTATCAGGCAGTTAGTTAATCAGGAGCCTTTTAGTTTCCCTTGGTTGGTTATTTCCCTCTCTGTAAATAATCCTGATATCACAACAGGTTATCGGCCCAGTCACGCTAAACCAACTGCGCAAGACATGACAGGCGAGGCCGGACAGAGCAGCGGAGCAGGCGGATACTTTCAGATGCAGCAGCTGGGCGCTGGCTGCAGCTGGAGAGACTGGAGCGGCGATTTCAAAGCAAATGCGACACTCAAGGATTTCGGATCAGCGCTGGAAGAGATGCCAGCAGCAGCAGCGATGGTCGGAGTGGAGAGAGCCGCATGGGACGAAAAAGTGAAGAAGGCTCAAGCAGCTGGCGGTGGGCTCAGAGTACAAGGATACAGTACGGGATGCAGCTACAGCAAGGGAAGCGTGGCTAGCACTGGAGCAGGTGTTCCTGGGGGAGAGCAAAGCAAGGAGAAGGGCCACGCAGACAGCCTGGTCAAACATAGGTGCCAAGAACGGAGAGGGGGCACAAGGAGCAGCAGAAAGGGTACAGG
>Ga0307963_1001514_pt1 | contig 17811 bp, 24 predicted proteins | sample OrgLakmetagen594_FD_201829 | JGI IMG/M metagenome (GOLD analysis project Ga0307963, IMG submission 201829) | Saline water microbial communities from Organic Lake, Antarctica - #594 | ecosystem: Environmental > Aquatic > Non-marine Saline and Alkaline > Saline | place: Antarctica: Organic Lake...
CTCCCTTTTCCCCACCACCACCTCCACCCAGACCTTCCCCTCCATCCCCTCCTGCACCTGCTCCCCCAATTCCTCCCGTGTTGCTCTTGACACAATCTGGGCTGGTGAGTCAGTTCAGTAGTCTGCAAGTCCCGTCTCAAACTTCCAAAAGAAGAGGAGAAGATTGCAGCGGGTCTTGAGTTTGGAAACAACGAGGTGCCGCCTTTGTCAAAGACAGTAACATTTGGCATTTTGTTTAGCTGTGTCCGTGCACCTTTCGACTGTTACGTATGTGTATGTGTGCTGTGCTCCAGGAGCAGATAACTTGGGACATAGACGGCAGCTATTCTGACTGTTTGTCGCCATAACAAGTTTTGTTCAAACACACCTCTCACCTAGTAAAGATCATATATATAAGATACATATCAACCGTGCTCGTCGTAAACCGCAGCAATCTGACACCACTCCACCGGAGCTAGAGCCGCGTCAGCCCTTCCATACCACGTACAGCATGCCGGACCCTTTGGAGCCGGCTACCTCAGTCAAAGCTGTGGAGACCCGCATTGTTGTCACGGGGGGTTATGGGGATGTTTGGTTGGACCCAGGGAGCAGAGCTTCAGACGACGTGGACGACTCGCAGCATTTGATGGTGAGTGGTTCCAAGCAGCTGTTTGTACGTGTGGATACGTGTGTGTGTGTGTGTGTGTGTGCATGTGAGTGTGTTTATGTGAATGTGTTTTAGTGTGTGTGTGTCTGTGTGTGCGTGACTGTGTGCTTATGCCAGGCTGGTGGATGAGCTCTGACCAATTCAGGAACCTTTGGGCCCCATTCCCTTGCTCAAGTAGCACCTGCCTTTTCGACCCAATGTAGGTGCAATCACACCTGCTCAATCCAACCAATGTAGGTGCAATCGCAGCTGCTGCAGCTCAACACGTCTACTGGTCAGTTCCGTATCCTGGAGGAAATGGTCGACAACAGGCACGTTACTATAGACACAAGCCGCCCCGTAGCACCTGTTCAGCTGATCATCGTACGATACTCAGTCAGGGACAAAGTCAGGAATGTTGCCAAAGTCAAGCTACGAGTGGTCCGCCTTCAATGCTCTGAGGTGCGCATGCAACTCACACGTTCCAGGCTTGCAGGAAATTTGCTGTGCGGCCTTCATCAAGCGCTGCCCATGAATTCAAGCTGCGATGAGTTGCTGCTTCTGCCGCTTCCGCCGCTCTTTCTGCCTTTGCTGCTAATGCTGCTTCTAGCTTGCGGCCAGGTACAATGTGCCGTGATTAACCTGTAGGCAGCACTGCGTACTAATTGTTTCAGTGCTGATCTGTGCCGCATTGCACACGTATCCAACACACGTTGTTATTCATGCTGAGCAAGTCCTGTTCCTCCAACTTTGAGTACGTACGTGTGCCACGCACCCTTTGCAGGAGGAGCGTGAATGTAACGGTGATGACGGGCTGCTGAGTTGCTCCGTCGAGGGAGTGTGCATAGGGGAAAGCTATGAGTCCATTTCATCGCCAGGTGTGTGCAGCGAGCTGAGTACTTGTTTGGAAATGCAGGGCACAGTGTGCGGAATATGATGACCCGTGAGAGCATTCATGTCCTTTCACTACCACCCGTCGTCATTAGGCACAAATAATAAAAAAGGGGGGCTTTCTTAAAATGAAGAAGAAAAGATGTATTTGGAGGGAACAGAACGTTCTGTTACAACAATCCATAATATACTTAGTGAAAACAGTACCACCATGCGGTGTGCACTGCCCTCTTTCGCTTCCTTAAGTCTGTCTTTCCCTCCCTAAGACTCTGGCAAACACTACGCGTGCAATGATTTGATTCTTTCACAGAGGCGTCTCCGGAAGGAACGCGCACGCAGCCCTCTCTACAGCTCCAGGGCTATTCTTACATTGTTGTTAAGCCAGGTGATTCCTATACCCGCTGCCTCCTTGACTCATCCTTGGAGGACGTTGCTTGCGACAGGTAGGGGCTGAATCATCTCATTGTTGTGTTCAGTGCTTGCTTTTTGATGCGTTTAATTTGCGCATATTTTATAGCGTACTTCAATCATGTGGGGTATGATGGTAGTATGCCGGGTTATGGCTGTGTTGATTTCATAGCACGCACCAGAGTATGCCATACAGCACGCACCAGGAGTGTAGGTCAACAAAAGTAGGCCTCTCAATGTATGGTATTTATGGCATTTGGGTTTGGTCGGTTCTTCACAAATGGGCTTTGAGCCTTTTGAGCTGCAGAAAGATGGGATGAAAATGCTTCAGCGCGTGCTGCATAAATTACATGCCATATTACCATCACCATCATACCACACACCACACACTTAAAAAAATGTTCAGCACTTGCTGAGGTGCCTTGCTGGCCTGATCGCAGTTCTGACGTGGGAGCGTTTGCTGTGCATGTCTTCCTGTATGTGTCAAATTGCATACATGCATGCAAAAGACGTGTGTCTTACTTTACGTGCTACCTGCAAATGGGTGCAAATATACTTTGAGAGCTTGCGCCGAGCAGGAAATAATTCTTCCAGATAGGCCCAGCATTCCTGTTCGATATAACGAACCTGCACCCTTTTCCATCTTTGACAGGGGTCTTAGACATATCTAAGCACCCCTGTACTTTTAATTTGTCAAGTTGAGTACCCAGGTGTGCTGGACAGAATCCCTGCCAAAAGGTCGATTTCCAAAAGGTTCTCTCAGGCACCAAATGAAATACAGTGGCGTTCTGGGTAATACTTACGACATTTTGGTGAATATTTCTGGGTAGTATTTGCAGGGGCGTTCTGAGTAATATTTCCAAAAGATTCTCTCAGGCACCAAATGTAATACAGTGGTGTTCTGGGTAATATTTACGACATTTTGGTGAATATTTCTGGGTAGTATTTGCAGGGGCGTTCTGGGTAATATTTCCGAAAGATTCTCTCAGGCACCAAATGTAATACAGTGGATCTCTCAGAGGAAAACCAAGGATATGTGCTCTTGCTGCCCACCAACACCCACCCCCAGCATTCCATTTTGAAGTACTGAGTGATGGTTTGACCCTAAACGTGTCTGGGAACAAAAATTGTGAAATTTGGACTTGGAGTCTAGTTCTTTACCATTCATGGGTTCAACCACCTTTTAGGCAGGGAAATGGCACAAAGTCAGCCCCCGACGCACACAGCGGATCCCAAACCCATTTTTTTATGCAGAAGTGTTTCCTTCTTACTTCCCTGAATCATAAAAAGTCGAAAAATAATGAGGTTTTAAGGACAAATTTTGGCTGGGATTGGTGGGCATGACTTTCAGATCTCTGGCACCTCTGGAAAGGCAGTGGCTTTGGTTGCCCGAGTTTCAAGCACGACACTTGAAGCTGCCCTATGTACACTTGCCCTATGTACACTTGCCCTATGTACAATTGCCCTATGTACACTTGCCCTATGTACACTTACCCTATGTACACTTGCCCTATGTACACTTGAAGCTGCCCTGTGTACACTTACACTTATCATTCAGGCTCACGACTCATCTTGGAAAGGACTACAATAGGGAATAGGCGTCTGTTCTTTAACCCTGGGCCAATGCAGCCTCTACCGCTCGTGTCTTTGTACACTCATCATCCAGGCTCTCGACCCAAATCAAAAACAGCTACAACCTGGCAGCAATTTGAGCAATGAGCCATGCATCATATTTTTGGCCAACCCTTGCTTTACGTCGTCTGCTGCAGGGAGAAGAGCGTTTGACGATATGGCAGCATGCATTTGACCAACCCTTGCTTTCCATTGCTGCAGGGGGAAGACGCATTTGACAATATGGCAGTATGCTTCTGGCCAACCCTTGCTTTCCATTGCTGCAGGGGGAAGACGCGTTTGACAATATGCCAGCATGCTTGTTATTTTTTGTCTGCTGCAGGGGGGTTGAGGCGTCTGACACCGTTCAGGGAGACTTGGCAAATGCTGTGGAGATCACATGCACGTTTCAGCCTGCTCAGGGAGAAAAGGTGAGGTACAGTAGACGTGCATGTAGCACCTGGTTCTTGGGCACAGCCTGCTCAGGGAGAAAAGGTACCTCAGGTAGTACCTTGGCGAATGCTGTGGAGATCACATGCACGTTTCAGCCTGCTCAGGGAGAAAAGGTGAGGTACAGTAGACGTGCACCTGGTGCTTGGACACAGGACATAATAGTCCTTCTCATACCAGGTGCCTGTAAGGTGAGGGGCTTTTGGGTGCTGGCAACAAAGTGCTGCTTCCCTAAGTCATGCGGGGTACGTTTACACAATCATGGCAGCCTGTTTTTCTTCCTTTTTAAGGTATCTATAGGGTGAGGGTGTATGTGGTCACCTTGGGTTATAGGAACTGCATGCTGTCAGTCGGGCTAGAAAGATGAACGGCCAGACTGTTGCTATGTCTCTCTTAAAATAGTGCATAAGCCCAAATGATGTAATCCCATTAGGATCGACCAAAACTGTAAATGCACACCATATATGATTGTATATATGAACATTTCCCAGCTTTAAATCCCGCAAGTACGCTTTAAATACGTACGTATGGATGATTCTGACACGCCAAAAAAACCATATATATATATATATATAATATATATATATACGCTTGCACTCGTACGTTACGTAACTCCCTGTAAATGCAGGAATCACACCCACGCTCTTCTCCCGTGCTTCTCATCCCCGATGGGCTCGCAAAGTGCGGTTTCAGCTCCGTGGCCGGTGCTGGACTGTGGCACATTCGATTCACGGTGAGTGCGTAGCTCGTCGTCAGAGTGCCTGTTTCAACATGTGTCAAGTGCGGAAGTGCACTCAGAGCGCGAGTGTGTTACATTTAAGGTTGGCCAAAATCATACATACAGACGTATATATGGTGTATATGCGGTATTTTTAGCAGGGAAATCACCATACATACGGTCATCTACGGTTCAAATATATGGTTCTGGCCAACCCTAGATACAGTGGACGCGTGTCTTGATGTGTACTTGCAGCCAGATGTGTACGTGCCAGATGTGCACATGCCGCCAGAAAGCTCATTCTCAGGGTTGGCCAGAACCATATATATAGTGTGTGTACGAGAGTTGGCAGAGAAATCACCGAAAATGCGGTTATAAACGGTGCATACATATGGTATTGGTCAACCCTATTCATTTTTAATGGCAGTACTGCAAGCAAGTCGTATTTGACAATCAAAAGTGGTCTGCTTCCCCGACTCAAGTTTTTTCCAGAGTATGCAAATACAATGTTGCTGACCTCAGCCAAGTCATACTTTTCTACTGTGCGACACAGAAGCTTCTGACAAAAACTAAATCATGTGTCAACTCCTCAACCACTCTCCTGCATAATCCTCAATCACTGCTTTGCATGCACACATTTGCAAGTGCTCTTCTTTCAACTTATTAGCAAGTGCTCGTTTATCAACATGTTAGCTAGTACTCTTCTTGCGATTCATAAGCAAGTGCTCATTTTCACACACATGTGCAAGTAGTGCTCTTCTTTCAACTCATAAGCAAGTGCTCATTTTCCAACGCATGTGCAAGTAGTGCTCCTCTTGCGACTCATAAGCAAAGTGCTTTTTCCAACACATGTGCAAGTAGTGCTCCTCTTGCGAATCATAAGCAAAGTGCTCGTTTTTCAACACATGTGCAAGTAGTGCTCTTCTTTCAACTCATGAGCAAGTGCTCGTTTCCCAACACATGTGCAAGTAGTGCTCTTCTTTGGACTCATAAGCAAGTGCTCGTTTATCAACACGTTAGCTAGTACTCGTTTTCCAACACATTAGCAAGTGCTCTTTTTGCAACTCATAAGCAAGTGCTCTTCTTCCAACTCATAAGCACGCGCTCTTCTTCCCACGCTTTTAAGAATGACGTGGGAGTACGATATGTTATAAAGGTAGTGCACGCACGCTTTTGTTACAGCAGGTTCAAAATACCGTGGTGTGAGCCCTGTGTCTGAAGCTGTGTATGTGGTATGTCTGAAGCTGTGCAGGTAGAGCACGCACGCTTTTGCCACAGCAGGTTCAAAATATGTGCGTGGTGTGAGCCCTGTGTCTGAAGCTGTGTATGTGGTATGTCTGAAACTGTGCAGGTAGAGCACGCACGCTTTTGCCACAGCAGGTTCAAAATTTTGTGCGTGGTGTGAGCCCTGTGTCTTAAGCTGTGTATGTGGTATGTCTGAAGCTGTGCAGGTAGTGCACGCACGCTTTTATCACTGCAGGTTCCAAAATATGTGCGTGGTGTGAGCCCTGTGTCTGAAGCTGTGTATACAAATCATTGTCACACAGGTTCAGAACGATGTTGGCATGAGCTCTGCGCCCGAGTCTGTGACACGCACAGTGGAGGTTTTCGAAGAGTGCCTCGAGGGTCAGATTCGCTGCTTGTCAGGGCATTGCGCTGAAGGCAAGTCCCAACTCCTCTCTGTATATAATAATACCGTACCGTACCGTACTCATTCCGGTGCCCAAATTTTAGGAATATTGAATGTAACCCCGGGTAACCCCGGACCCTGTAAATAAATACTTTAGCCTTCCCCGCACCAACCCCGGTGGGCATTTAGCCCAGCCAGTGCCTGTACAAGCGTGTGTATGCGTGCACATGCGCGCTTGTGCGTGTGCATGTGTGTTGGTGCGCTTGTGCCCACACATGTATGTGCGTGTGCATGTGCGTTGGTGCGCTTGTGCGTGTGCATGTGCGTTGGTGCGCTTGTGCGTGTGCATGTGCGTTGGTGCGCTTGTGCCCACACATGTATGTGCGTGTGCATGTACTTGTGTGTATGCACGTGTGCATGTACTTGTGTGTATGTGCGTGTGCATGTACTCATGTGTATGCGTGTGTGCATGTACGCGTGTGTATGTGCGTGTGCATGTACTTGTGTATGCGCGTGTGCATGTGCGTTGGTGCGCTTGTGCCCACACATGTATGTGCGTGTGCATGTGCGTTGGTGCACTTGTGCCCACACATGTATGACGCTGGGGCTGCTACTGACGCTGGAGCTGGGGCGGGGCCTGGGAGGGGAGCGGGGGGGGCGGAGGGGCCTTCTCCGCTCATCACTGTTCACTCACCTATTAAACTTTATTTTCGCTAACTCAGGGTAACCCCGGAATCCTATGAATAAATATATACCTTACGATGCCGGCATCAATCCGGAGGCAAAAAACGATATTTACCCGGGTGATTTAAGAAAGGTACAGTATATAATATAAAAGTTTTTGAAGAGTGCCTTAAGGGCCAGATTCGCTGCCTATCAGGACATTGCGCTGAAGGCAAGTCCCAACTCCTCTCTGTATGAATAATTCCTTTGCAAAGGTCGTGGAGATAGGACGATTGAGCACTTCATGAGCCGCAATTATGTAAATGTAACATTCATTTCTTTTTTTAACTCCTCATGGCCGAGTTCCAAAGCTGTATTTCATCTCCAAAGGAAATCAGCATCTTGCCTATACCACACATGCTCTATGGCACCCTCGATTCCCTGTTTCATATGGCCTTTCAATATTCATCTATAATCATGTGCTTGGGTTTGAATGGCTGATGCACGCAAAAGAGCAGGATGAAATTTACGGTGCCCAGTACCAAAGTGGCTCCTTTTCCTTATTTTATGTGGGGAGTGGTTTTTCACTGCCTGCGTAGTTTATCTTCTTCTGACGCACGCAAGAGAGCAGGCGTGCACTGTGTGTGCAGGTATCGCCTTTGCTCTCTGCATGAGCTTGCCCTGGCATTTCTTTCCCTCATTTGTAAGGGAACACTCATATGTTAGCAACACTTGCGTCCCCTTCTACTCAACAGCACACCTGCTCGCTCGCCTTGCCTTTATACTTGTGTCCATTACTTTCTACCACTTTGCAGACATTTATACTTATGTCCATTACTTTCTACCACTTTGCAGATGTTTATACTTATGTCCATTACTTGCTACCACTTTGCAGATGTTTATACTTATGTCCATTACTCTCTACCACTTTGCAGATCTTTATACTTATGTCCATTACTTGCTACCACTTTGCAGATGTTTGTACTTATGTCCATTACTCTCTACCACTTTGCAGATGTGTATACCTATGTCCATTACTTTCTACCACTGTGCAGATGTTTATACTTATGTCCATTACTCTCTACCACTTTGCAGATGTGTATACCTATGTCCATTACTTTCTACCACTTTGCAGATGAGCTGCGCTGTTCGCTCAGTGACTCGGCTGCAGCAGTATCTAACGATGATAGGCGGCCTACAGTAGTGCTGCTTGGTCTTCCAGGTGTGGTGGCTGATGCTGCGTGCACTTTCTTACCTGTGCAATTAGATGTGCTGCATGAAAGGCAGCCTACAGCAGTGCTGCTTGGTCTTCCAGGTGTGGTGGCTGATGCTGCGTGCATTTTCTTACCTGTGCAATTAAACGTGCTGCATGAAAGGCAGCCTACAGCAGTGCTGCTTGGTCTTCCAGGTGTGGTGGCTGATGATGCGTGCATGTGCTTATCTGTGCAATTAGGCACGTCGCATCTGTCCTTCAAGCTGAAGCCAAGCTGAGGTATAAAGAAGATTAAGCACGCAGGCAGTGAGGCTATGCCCCACACCAATGTGCAAAGTTTCAAAAAATATCTTGGAAAGTTGCCAGCTTTGCTGAAAGTAATGAAGGTCCTACATGTTCATAGCATAATTATAACCCTCATACTATTGGCATTGGCACACACATACACACACTCTCTCTCTCTCTCTTCTCTCTCTCTCTCTCTCTCTCTCTCTCTCTCTCTCTCTCTCTCTCTCTCTATCTCTATCTCTCTCTCTCTTCTATCTCTCTCTCTCTCTCTCTCTCTCTCTCTCTCTCTCTATCTCTCTCTCTCTTCTCTCTCTCTCTCTCTCTCTCTCTCTCTCTCTCTCTCTCTCTCTCTCTCTCTCACACACACACACACATACACACACAGAGCAGCTCACCATTGCAGCTCGAATATTGACTCAACATCAACGTACGAAAACCCCTTTCCTGCCAATACATTGTCGTGCTGCTGCTATACTTTGCCCCTGGTGTAAGTGAGAAACGACACTGCTACTTGCCCCGGGCTAAATTGTAAAAGATAATTGCTGCTATTTGGCCCTGATGTAAGTGAGAATCGACGCTGCTACTTGCCCCAGGCTAAATTGAAAAAGACAATTGCTGCAACTTTGCCCCTGGTGAGAAGGGAATGCGCCTTCTCTACTACTCCACTCTGAATGAGGGAGCACAGATGCTGCCGCTCTGCTCTTTATGAGAGTGGAACACACACACACTCACACACTCTTGCTGCCGGCTGGTTTGCTGATGCAGGCGTTGAAGGGTCATCTTCGTTCGTGCCAGTGCCGCAGCACACCAGCTACCAAGCCTGCGCCAGCGAAGAGGACGCACTGTCTGACTCCCTGTGCGATCCTGGTGCTCTCGCTACCGATGGCGGAGGTGGTGACATAACACGTTACGTGAGTCGTGTGACATGATGTGGTGACATACATAAGCAGTGTGTGTGTGTGTGACGTGCAGCTGTATGTGAGTAGCGTAACAGGGCGCGTCCGTGAACACTGTGAAAATGCGTTACGTGAGTAGTTGACATGATGTATGACGTGAGCAGTGTGCGTGGCGTGATGCTGTACGTGTGAAGCATGACAGGACAAGTCCTGTGAACAGTGTGTGGCAGTGCGTTATGTAAATATGTGCCTTTGATAGTTAAATAGCGTGGCCAGCTGCGTGAAGCCTGTGTGTGTGTTGTGTGTGTCCTTGCTGTCCTTGACGGAGGTCCTGCTACATGAGGCAGTGTGTCGTCCTCGCTACTCTCAAAGAAATTCCTTCTACGTGAAACACTTGCTAAAATAGCAGGGCCTGCTGTGTGAATCCTGGTGTCCTTGCTATTCTGCAGGAGGCCACGCCGCGTGAAGTAGTGTGTTCCTGTTATTTCCAAAAACAATCCTCAGCGTGAAGACCTGTTATAGCTCACGTTTGGCCTCATGCTGCTTTGATAAAGCTGTCATTATGTTACACAGGTGCTGGCATGCCCACCTCAGAGCTGCCTGGATAACCCACAGTCGTGTAGCATGGTGTACCGCTTCATTGCCAATGGTATCGAACCTTGTGCAGTTGACACAAGTGCCGAGGTACGTGAAGCACACTGTTTGCAATTCCTGACACAATTCCTGACGCAATTCCTGACGCGATTTCTGACGCAGTGTTTGCAATGACGCACACTGCTTGCAGTTCCTGACGAACACTGCTTGCAATTCCTGACGCAGTGTTTGCAATGACGCACACTGCTTGCAGTTCCTGACGTACAATGCTTGCAATTCCTGACGCAGTTCCTGACACACAGTGTTTGCAATTCCTGACGAGTGCATAAAAAACTGCAGCAATGTGTTTGAAAGGTGCAGTGAGCCGTCAGTGACTCTGTGATTGCTTGCGCTTTTGTGCAATGTAGCATGAAAAAAAGGGAGCCAGTGACCTTGTAATTGCTTGCGCTTTTGTGAAAAGGAAGTTAAGAAATACAGTGAGCCATCAGTGTCTCCGCAACCGCTTGCGCTTTTGTGGAAAGGAAGTTTAAAAATACAGTGAGCCATCAGTGTCTCCGTAACCGCTTGCGCTTTTGTGGAAAGGATGTTTTAAATTACAGTGAGCCATCAGTGTCTCCGTAACCGCTTGCGCTTTTGTGGAAAGGAAGGACACCCAAAGTGTGTGCATGCCTTTTGTTCAGAAGTCTAAGAAATGCAGTGAGCCATCAGTGACCCTTTATTCGCTTGCGCTTTTGTGCAAAGTAACCTACAAAATAAAGTGACCCGGTGAATCTGTAAACTGTTTTTGCGCTTTTATGTGGAAAATCTTTTATAAAATACAGTGAGCTATCAGTGGCTCCATAATCGCTTGCGCTTTTGTAGAAAGGATACCCAAAGAGTTTGCGTGTCTTATGTTCAGGAGCAGACGGATCACTTCTTTTCCAATAGTGTTGCTCCTTGGCACGGGCACCAAGCCCAATGCAATATACTAGCATGGTACATTTAAGAGAATTGAGCAGCTGTTGAGTGCAACCCCTGGTGGCATTTGTGGAAGCTTTGACAGGTAGCTTACCTCAAGCATATGCACACGCGCGCACACACACACACGCAAACACACCTACTAATAGGGCAAGCGACATGCCACAATGCATACAGGTGGGATCTTTGTTCATAGTCCGCTTTGTTGTGGTGAACCAGTACAACCAGCAGATGGCTCAGACGGAGCGTCTCGTGGGGATTGTGGAACCTTGTGCCGAGGGGCTTCATTTCTGCCAAAGCCAGTGTGTCGAGGCAAGTGTGTGGGTGTGGGTGTGGGTGTGGGTGTGGGTGTGCGTGTAGATGTGGGTTTGGGTGGGTGGGTGTGTGTGTGTGGGTGTGGGTGTGCATGTGGGTGTGGGTGTGGGTGTGTTTGTGGGTGTCCTTGTGCATATGTGTGTCCTTGTGCATGTGTGTGTATATGCATTTATATATGCAAGAGTGTGTATCAGTGCATGCACGTGAGAGGCTTCTTCGTGTTTTGGAAGCTGCTGAGTTCAGTGTGTGACGCTTGAACTCCAATTGTTAAGGTGAAGCATAGAGGTAAAGCAGAGTGGTCTTGTTATTCCCTTGTCAGTGACGCAACGCCATCTCACGATGCAAACAGAATAGAACAGCTGCAGTAAGACAACGTAAATGAAAAGTTATGTGCTGCTCAATATTGTGCAGGTTCCTTACCCTAAATGTTATATGCTGCACCACGTGGTGCACGTTATATGCACAGGACAACAAAATTTCTTGCATTCAGTGTGTTTTCTATCATTCCACTTCTTCTGAAGTCTGCGTACAAAAGGTGGCTGCCACCTTTGACAATAAAACCTGCTGCATATTCTGTCTGTTTAGTGCTTATTGAAACGAGTGGCGATGGAAATTAATCGTTTTTGGCGCAGGTTGACTGTGAGGAGTATGCACAGATCATTGAAGAGGAGAGGTCCCCGGAGTTTAACTTGGCCTTTTTCAGTATCAACGTACAGCAAAGCAGGTAGGGTGCTAGCCAACGTGCATCCCCTCGTGTTTCCCTTGTTTGGATGATTGTGGGGTAATCAGTCCATATTTACAATTCGCGTTACATCCAGAGCTTAAGCCCAACACAGCACAAAACGGTTCTTGTGATTACGGTAATGCAAAACACCACGCATCAAGGTTCCCTGCATCAGCCCTCCTGACGTCTTCATAACTTGACTCATTTCCAAAGTTGTTTGCACTTTTTGGCAGATTGCCTTGGCCGACCAGGTTTAACAACACTCTTGTATTTACGCAGCGCCCCCAGAGCAGGGAACCTGCTTGGGCAATGGAACACATGCACACATACAAATACAGAAACACACGCACACATATACACGTACACAAACACACAAACATACACATACATACATAGATAGATGCACATGCACATGCACATGCACATGCACATGCACATGCACATGCACATGCACACACAGGAGCACGCTGACCTTAACCTCTGGCTGGAATGACAGTACGGTTGAAGTGAAAGTGCCATTTAGGATAAACAGGCGCATGCTACTCCAAGAGGGCAGCGAGGGTGCAGCTCAGATGCAGCTATCCATAGCATATGGATTACCCCCGGTGAGAATGATGATCTTGAAAGGTTGTCCCTAATCCCTGAAATCAAACATATGGATACATGCCCTGATGATCATGGTGACCTGGAAGAGTTGTTCCTAGCATGTGGATGTGTCCCGGTGAGAAATGCAAACTTTGAGAGCACGTAGCACTCAAAGAAGGCAAGGACAAGGAACCAAACCAAAAGGCTAAAAGTGGAGTGCATAGGGCAAGAAAGTAGCAAATTTACAGGCAAGAAGGTTGCATAGGGCAAGAAAGTAGCAAATCTACAGGCAAGAAGGTTGCATAGGGCAAGAAAGTAGCAAATCTACAGGCAAGAAGGTTGCCTAGGGCATGAAAGTAGCAAATCTACAGGCAAGAAGGTTGCCTAGGGCAAGAAAGTAGCAAATCTACAGGCAAGAAGGTTGCCTAGGGCATGAAAGTTGCAAATGAATGGGCAAGAAGGCTGAACATCGCCAAACCGAATCCCTGCTTAGCTAAGCCACCCGCCTTTAAGACACAGCATTTACTGCAGTGTTCACAGAAGTGTGTGTGTGTGTGTGTGTGTGTGTGTGTGCATTTACTGCAGTGTTCACAGAACAACCCTCCGACAAGTGGGCACCACTTTTTTGTAGCAGCACCTACAAGAGGCAGCATTGCTGCGTGAGTTTGGGGGTGCGAAATGGCCGTTAAAGTTAGCATGGAGTTGAGGATGCTTGGCCAAGTAATCAAGCCAGGAACTTCAGCGTTTCCACCTGATGCTGTACCTACGCATCAAAGGGTGGTGCTGACTTATTCTTAACCACCTCTTCAGGTTGCAGTGGCTTCACAACTGACTGTACATTCATCTGCTTCTTATCATAACGCGTACAATGCACCTGCTCCTTATCATAACGCGTACAATGCACCTGCTCCTTATCATAACGCGTACATGCACCTGCTCCTTAATTAAACGCTTACATGCACCTGCTCCTTATAATTACGCGTACATGCACCTGCTCCTTATAATTACGCGTACATGCACCTGCTCTTTATTATTACGCGTACATGCACCTGCTCCTTAATTAGACGCTAACATGCACCTGCTCCTTATAATTACGCGTACATGCACCTGCTCCTTATTTTTTACGCGTACATGCACCTGCTCCTTATTTTTACGTGTACATGCACCTGCTCCTTATAATTACGCGTACATGCACCTGCTCCTTATCATAACGCGTACATGCACCTGCTCCTTATCATTACGTGTACATGCACCTGCTCTTTAATTAAACGCGTACATGCACCTGCTCCTTATAATTACGCGTAAATGCACCTGCTCTTTATTATTACGCGTACATGCACCTGCTCCTTATTATTACGCGTGCCACACCTTCCTCACTTTCCTCTAACCTTCATCATTTGCCATGACCAGCCTCGTGTCCCTTTCCTGTTTTTGTGTTTTGGGGGCTTCCTCGGCTCCAGAGTCAGGGCATCATGGCTTTGACTCCAATTGACTATTTACTCCAACTATTGACTTCAACTCTTGAGTCCAAGCCAAATGATATCTCAACTCTGTCAGACACGTGTTTGCCCTGCCGGAAAGACTGTCTGCAACATATGAACGGTTAACCCGATTTCTGTCGTACGCAGGGCTCCCCTGAATTGAGCGACGGGCTTGCATGGCACAACCCTTACATCGCTCCTTGCAGCCAAGCCGAAGAAGACTCAGCCTGCGGCGCTTCAGCCGCTGACTACCTTGTGCGTTTTAAGAAATTGCTGCATCAACTGACACGTGCTTTGTGTTGCCTTCTATGTGCACATCAGAAAGTGTGGGTTATTAGGGATGTATAAGGATGTGTACTGGGGTATTCTATCATCGCCAAAGCTTGGTAGTGTCTGCATCAACTTCACCGCCACACCTTGTTGCTATCGCATTTGGATGAGTTACCACTGTGAAGTGATATCGCATTTGGCTCAGTTATCACTGTGAAGTGAAGCATGTTGCACCTTCCAACCTGTCAAGTGTGTTCTATCGTGGCTTGACACACACAAACACACACACACACTTATATACATACACACATTGTATTGTGGCTTGACATGGCACTCAGGAACCACAGCCTTGATACACACACACACCTAACCTCCTTTAACGCCATCACACACGCACACCCTTTTCACTGAATCATCAGGGTGTGGACGTGCCGCTCACCACCACGACCCTATGCACGAACGAATTCACACATCTGGATTGGGATGCTTGGATGGACCGAGCTGGGAGGCTTGATACTAGCAGGGGGGCAGAACGCGGTGGCTGTAGCATAGATTGCACCCCACTTGCCGTGGACAAAGCTCAGTGCAGCCCTGGCCGTTATGCATTCCGGTGAGAAGTCAGCACGCGTGCAGAAGCCGCACAGTGTAGTCGCACAGTGCTAACGCACAGTATAGTGGCACAGTGCGAACACACAGTATAGTGGCACAGTGCAAACACACAGTGCTAACATGATGCGAGAACAATGTGGCTGGTGCTTCAAAAGCGTCACCAAACATACCCCTGGGAAAATCAGGGGCAAGCTACCAACAGCACGCATGTCAGCTCCGACATACACTGTGTGTGTGTGTGTGTGTGTTTAGGCAAAACAGAGCACTGGAACGATCAAGTGTGCAAACTTGGGTGCAGTCATGCTTAAGTTGAAGAAAATTAAGGTAGACTGAGGTCGAGCTGTTGTGAGGAAGAAAAATAGGATTACTTAGGTTGGAAGGATTGGGGCTGGGTCCTGAGGTTTATTACCTAGTGTGTGTGTGTGTGTGTGTGCGTGTGTGCGTGTGTGCGTGTGTGCGTGCGTGCGTGTGTGGGTGTGGGTTGGGTGTGGGTGTGGGTGTGCGTGTATGTTTGTGCGTGTGTGTGTGCGTGTGTGCGTGCGTGTGTGTGTGTGCGTGTATGTGTGTATGCTTAATGGACTTAAGTTAAAGACATCGTTGTTAGTGGGAAAGCTGCTAAGCTGGACGCACAGTTAGCTGCCATACCCTGTTACATACTGCCACATACAGCCATACCCTGCCATACCCTGATGATGCCTCTGACATGCACACATGGTTTGTGGTACACCATTACATGCATACAGAAATTAGGCTTTGGACACCATTCATGCAATAAATGGATACCATTGAATGCATACAGATATGAGACTATGGATACCATTGAATGCATTAAATGGATACCATTTAAATGCATACAGATATGAGGCTGTGGATAACATTAAATGCATGAAACAACTACCATTAAATGCATTAATGGATACCATTGAATGCATTAATTGGATGCCATAAAATGCATACAGATATGAGGCAGTGGATACGGTCAACCGGTACAGCAGCTCCCTGGCACTGGTTCGAGTCGAAGCGGGGGCAAGGCATCATGTTGAGATGACTGTAGCCCTTGTGTGTGATGCAGAGGAGGACCTGGAGGAGCAGGTATTTGGTATTTGCTACGCAGTATGGCCGCCTTGTACACTTATACATTTATGTCTGCCTCTGTGCCTTTATGCCTTGTAGATTTATGTTGATGTTCCGTAAGTGTGCTTCAATAAAAAAAAAGCGCACGCTTGCAGCACGTTCCAGCACGTAGTTCTTTCTGCCTCCGGTGCCAACAGAGCTGTCAGCCGTCGGAAAGCAGGCTCTCATACCTTTCCTATGACCAGAAATTATATTATAGATCACCTCTTACTAAAACATTTGGTCAAAACAAACAAACAGGTAGGATATTTTTACAGATCACAAAAAGTGGGGCGGAGCCTGCGCTGCATTGAAGTTGTACCTAATGTAGTGAGAGCGATTCAGGGGGGCACTCCCTCTGCACCCCACTGCTCCTGTTCAACCATTTCTGAGATGGCAGCCTGGTCTTTGCAATGAAGAACGGCATTCTAATGTTAGACAATTCAGGGGGCCTGCGCCCCCCCTGCACCCCTCGCTCTTGCATTTGCACAGCCCCTGTCATACCATACCGCATCTGTAGCTGTTTGCTTGCCAATGGTGTGTCAGACCTCCAATATACACCTCAAATGCTGTGTCATGTGAGCGAGCAATTCAGGGGGGCTGCAATCCTTCTGAACTGCTCCTCTGAACGCCTGAGCTCCATACAGTTCTTCAGAGCCACCACCTCTGACTGGGCTGCTGTTTCTGTGCCTGCTGAGTGGCATTGCCAGGCTGAGACTGTTGCTCCAAGTGCTGTGCCAATGTGCTGGACGCGGGTCCTCTCCCGGGCCCTCGCTCGCCTGTACTCCCGAGTGCTGCCGTCTCTGCTGCTGCAAGCGCTGCTAGCGTGTTGGGATCAGTCGGCCTTCTACCACACTCAACAACCACTGAAGAAGGGCTAAGAATATGATGGGAAACATTCTATATATATGATGAAAACACCCAATTGAATTCCGGGGGGAACAGTGACACGCGATCCCTTGGAGTCACGAGGGGAGGGGGGTTTGACCGGGGTGTTCCGGAATCAGCGCAAAACTAGCTTCTATTTTATACAAATTTTACACTCTGAGGTGGCCTAGGAGACTCAAAGCTCTATTATTTCAGTCAAACTTGACATGAACATAAGGGGGACTACGCCCCAGGGGCTCCGCCCCAAAAACATGAACAGCCTAAAATGAAGACTGCTACCAGTAACCGCATCTGCTGAGTGAGATAGGTCGTCGCCCTTAGGCCACATTTTCAGCATGCAAGCATTCGTGTCCAGCCTTCCTGCAGCTGATTCGCGGCAAAATAATAACAATATAAGTATAAGTTTAACTTTAACAAGGCAGAAGACGGGCTTCACATTTTCACGTCCTGTCCGGTTTCCGACGTTCGAGCACGAATGCTCCCCCACTACAAACCACTTTGCTAATCATGTAACCGTGTGTTGAGCCTTGCTGCAACCCCTGACACACTCCTCCACAGTGCGTCACTGCCTTGCCTGCAGCCAACCATCCACAGTTGTGTTCCTTCAGTGCATGCGTTGCTCTGCTGGTGTCCGGCCATCGTGCTTTCCTTGCTCCCCTTGCCATTCAATTGCTCAACCGAAAAGGCACAGCTCCCAATGCCCTTGTACTGCAGAGACATTACAAGTATGTCTGCTGGAAGTGTGTGCGCACGTGCAAGAGACGCTCTTGCGGTCCCATTGCGCTGGCGCATCGTCAAGGGCCTTGCTGTGAAGGAGGAGGAGGAGGATGTTGATGCTCACCCTGCAGTGTACAGACTGTGGGCGTGGAACAACTACCACAG
>Ga0307963_1001519_pt1 | contig 17766 bp, 18 predicted proteins | sample OrgLakmetagen594_FD_201829 | JGI IMG/M metagenome (GOLD analysis project Ga0307963, IMG submission 201829) | Saline water microbial communities from Organic Lake, Antarctica - #594 | ecosystem: Environmental > Aquatic > Non-marine Saline and Alkaline > Saline | place: Antarctica: Organic Lake...
GATGTATGAAGAAGAGAAAAGTGTATAGAGAAAGAGAACGTTTGTTTTGAAGAAGCGCGAAGAGAAATCATCAAGGAGAACGAGAACAAAGCTGTCGATATGTCTCAGGATGTGTGTGTATAAGAAGTATCAGTCAGAAACAGGAAACAAGAGGCTGAGAGAGCCTCACAAAACCAGGAGTGCCAAGAGAACAAGTGCAGCGGAGCAGAAGAGAGAACAAAGGAGCCCCCAAAAACAGCTCCTCTTTCTCCTCTCTAGCTGCCTACCCCACCAGCTCACCCAGCTACAGCAGACCAGTCCGATGCTGTCCTCCACAACTTGCCAATTGAAACCGTGAGCCAGGGCATGCCTGGCCGCGAAGGGAGCCGGTGCCTAACTCGCCAGGAGCAGGTCGCAAGCTACAGCCGGGCCCTGGTTGTGACTGCTGCCACAGCTACCACGCTGAGGGCTGCCGTGTTGCTCCGCCGTATGAGTCTTAGCCGCTCCCGAGTATGTCCGGGCGTGTGCACGAAGGCACACGAAGGCGTTTTTCAGGCAAATAAGCAAACCAATTGTGATAAGCCACAGACTGTTAAACAAGAGCAAGGGTCTTGACCATGTGCCTCTCTCCAAACTGCCTCCAATTCCCGATGCAAGGCCAAAGCATCATTAAAATAATAAGGCAAATAAAAGGAGTTTGATCGTCAGATATATGCAATCCTCCTACTAGGTAGAAGGTTAGAAGAAAAAAGCCTTTTGCCAAGAGATGTGACTGCTTGCTTGCCTATCCATTAAATTGCGATAAGTTCATGAAAGAAAAGATGGAGTTTGTTGTTGTCCTGGTGCAAAAATGCATATCCTGCTTGTGAAAATCGAAACACGTACTTTTTTGCAGAGAGAAACCATTTAAGGGTGTGTGCAGTGGAAGCGTACCGGTTGTGACATGATTGTCATCCTGGACATCATCATCAGCCTCACACAAGTCACAAATGGGGGAAGAGGTGGAATTTCAAGTTGCTGTCCCAAATAAAGCGAAGGGTTTGAACATGAAGTCTGAAATGAGTCATACTGCAAATGACAATCTCGAGGAAGGTCAAGGAGCATGTATTTGGGAAGGAGAATGGGTAACCAGAGCTCTTCATGCAGGCAATTCGCACCACTGTTGAAATGGGTAAGGGAATGTTCGCACCACTGTTAAAATGGGTTGGAGCTGTTGCAATGGGTAGGGAATTGCACATGCGCATTGATTGCTGCACGAAACCACTGGTTGCATTGGCAATGGAACTGCAAGAGCTCCAGGAGGCTATGACACTCTCGCATATCGCACCATTAGGAGTGGTGTCTCTGACTCCAAGAATCATCCTACTCCACAGACATGCTCTGGCAACAAAAGAAAGAGTAAACAAAGAACATGGGGCACAGGGTGTCTGCCTCAATGTTCACAACAAAGACTGGCTAAAAGAACTTGCCAAAGAAATCCCTGAGGCAAAGTGGGAAATTCACGACATACATGACCATCCCTACCAAACAGCCTTAGGTTCTGGACAACACTCAGGACTAAGCAAATTTAATAAGCTACCCAATGACCACCCTCAAGGCTCATATGGCCCAAATAAAACAAGTGCCCTGATTAGCACTGACCAACCTCAAAATTATTGTAATATCGACGAAGCACCCCAAAACAGCTCCAGCCAAAACCTAAACCGTAAGGTAAAAGATTGGCGGGATTGGACCTACACTGATGGCAGCCTCCAAAAGAATGAAGTAGGGCAAAACACCGGATCAGGTGTATACCACCCTCACTTAAACGTTTCCCACTATGTAAACCCAAAAGGCATGGGTATAACCAACACCATCTCACGTGCAGAGCTAGCAGCTATAACAGCTGCAGTCACACACGGCTACTCACATATAGCCACAGACAGCTTCTGCACCAAATTAAAAAGCAGCTGTCACACCCGAATCTCCATCGCCACCACATCCAAGGAGATGTCCTCCAATCCATTGCTAAAGCAATCCGCCAATCACCATCGCCCATCCACTTCTTCAAAGTAAAGTCCCATGCCGGTATTATCGGTAATGAACATGCCAACGTCCTTGCAAAAAAGTCAGCCACCACCTACTCCAACATTGCAGACACCTCCATCAAAACAGCAGGCCCTGAGAAAAATCCCTTCTACAACATCCACTGGCTTGCAAAAGAAGACATAGAAAACCAAACACAAACCCATAATCATACCCATACAACAAACATGGCCCATTCTCCTCCCCCAAAGCTTTGGTACCTACCAAACCACCATGACGCCCTTCAAGCACATATGCATCTTCTCCATAAACTGGGAAATGCCAAAACTAAGCGAACTACCATGCGTACTACCAGACCCTCATAAAGGACGGCACTGTCAATGGAGCCGCTAGCAATGCTTACCTAACATCATCCAATGTTTCCTTTAAGACCGAGTGTATCATTATGAAATACAGAACAGGCACCCTATATAATCAAAAACATGCAATGTTGTTCAAACTCTCAACAAGTCAAACTTGCCCCCTCTGCCCACAAGTAGACAGTGCCCTGCACATCCTTTCTGGGTGCCAACACACGCAAATAAGGAACATGATCACCGAAAGACACAACACAGCATGCCGCATGATCCTTAAGGCTATCAGAAAAACAGGCTCCTTTGGATCATGCATTATTGTATCCATGGATATAGGCAGCAACAAACGGATGACCATGCAAAATCTCCAAATTCCTGAAACAGCTGAAAGTAGAATAGTTCCCAAATGGCTCTTCCCACCCCGCTTTTAAGATAAAGAAAAATTTACCTCCAGCCGCCCAGATTTTGTGCTGGTTACTCCCAACGCTGCAAAAACACAAAAACAACAAATTAATGTAGGGGGGTGGGTTTTTCGGGGTGACAGGGGGCAATTGAGGGAGACTGGGAGCATCCCAGCAGCACCGCCAGCCACCAGTAGAGCCACCAACCCCAGACAGCGCGACCTAAAGACCTCAGCAAAACTCGGCGTGACATCCACCTCGTCGAGATCAAGTATTGTGAGGACACAGACCTCAAAACCAGCTAAACGTTGCAAAGGAACAAAACAAAGACCTCTGCAACATTCTCCAAGGAGCCTCCGTTACTCTCCACATCATCCTCTTGGGTGTGGCTGGCACCATCTACAACACTCACACTCTGAAGCCTTTCAAGGAACTGAGTCTTGATTCTCAAGTTAAGAAGCTTGCCTCCAAGCTCCATGTGCACTCTGTGAACTTCGCTGCTTAAGCTTGTCCATTCTAGACGTGCCCTTTCCAGTACTGTTATCAACTCTATTCAGGAGCCAGTTTCAGGCCAAGCCTGCAACCCTCCTGATCCCCATTGATTTTTCCTTTCATTTTCGCGGTGGAGGAGCTCTACGGTACTCGGTACCAAAGTGGCTCCTTTTCCTTAATTAATGTGGGGAGTGGCTTTCACTGCCTGCGTAGTTTCTTCTTTTTCTTTTTCACAGGGTGTGATTTCCCATCGTCGATGCGCTTGCACGGTAAGACACCTAAAATGTCCCCAATCTCCCAAGGCTATATTTTTGGCCTCAGGAACACATACAAAGCGTTGAATTTGCGCTATTCGTCCTGTGTGTATGTATTGATGGCATTGTCAATTTACAGCACGCACAGCATGGTGCTCAGAACGACCTGAATATTTCACAAATTTTACCCCATGTTTTCGACCCTCAGGAATGTATGTGTGTGTCGTCTGTTTCGGCTTATTTGTCATCATTTCGGAAGTTTTGCGCACAGCTTGCACCTCAGCAGATTAAACCACCATCACCTTGCTCCACACAAATTCAGGATAAACAGGGTGCTCTGTTTTTGTATCATAAAGCCCTCAGTTTGCTCCTTCGTAAAACAGGAGGTGGGCACACACATGCGCAAGCGTAATACTTATTAAAGCGCAAGCGTTGGCCCCCTCGCAATGTAGAACCGTACTTCCACTACAAGCACAGGGCGAATCCTTTTCAGCACTGTCAAAAGCCATTTCTGTAAAGGGTTATCCATCTCTCTGCCTTGTCGTTAGGAGTAAGTAGTCCAAATCTGACTTGCATACGATGCCAGCAAGAATTGCATACATTTTGAGAAGCCAGTTGCAGTCATGGCTCTGAAAAATACCAGCCATGAATGGTCGCAAAGCTGCGACAGCTGCAAAGTTCAGATTGATCTGTCTGTTACACACCATACCAAGGTACTTGAAGGTGTCTGTGTATGGAAGCTGTGTGCCATCAAAGAAAAGGCTCCTAGGTGCCAACCAAGGGTCCTTCCCCTTATTTAATGTGGGAATTGTCTGCGTAGTTTTATATACTTTCGTTCTTTTCCTGTTTTGTCATAAATGTTTAGACTTCACTAGGCTTTTTTGTCCTTTTCATATCTGTCCCTTGATCATAAATTTCATCAGCCAAACAGACTCCCTAGAATTCTGCTTTGCCTCCATGGACGCAGACAGCAACGAGCGGCTGGCTATGCAACATCAGCCACAAGATTTTTGGAACAGCTGAATGTAGAATTACACCCAAGTGACCCTTTCCACCCCGCTTCTCAGCCAAAAATGGAATACCCACAGCCGTCCAGATGCTACACTGGTTGCTCCCACCGCTCTTTGTGAAAACAAAAAAGCAACGATCTAGCAATGGAGGGGGGTGGATTCTTCGAAGTGGCAGGGGACAAATGGGGGAGACCGGGAGCACCTCAGCAGCACTGCCAGCCACTAGCAGATCCACCTTCCCGAGACATCACCAACCCAAAGATCTCAGCATTCTACAACGTTACATTCACCTCATCGATATCAAGTACTGTGAGGACACTAGACCGCAAAACCAGCCGAGCGCCGCGCAGGAACAACATAAAGGCATCTGCTCCGTCCTCCAAGGAACCTCCGTTACCCTCCAAACCATCCCTTTTGGGTGGGTGGCACAATCTACAATAATCACACACCGGGGACGTTAAGGATCCAGGTCTTGATTCCCATACAGTTAAGAGACTTGCTTCCAAGCTTCATTTACATTCTGTCAATTACGCAGCCAGACTCGTCCATATCAGACGTGCCCTTTCCAACACTATTATCAAATGTCATCAGGAGCCGGCTTAAGGTCTAGCCAGCAACCTCTTGATCCCCATTGATTTTGGACCCTAGGACACAAAGTGTCTAGGGCCTATGGTTTGCTAGAGAAACTGAGAGTCTTATAGCATAGAAAACATTACCCTTTCTCCAAAACCTTTAACGGCCAAATCAAGTAAGAAGCTCATGCTGAGAATTTTTTTCCTTTGTGGAGGAGGAGTTTTACACAAAACCAGTGTGGCTTTCCTTTTCCTTAGTAAATGTAGGGAGTGGCTTTCACTGCCTGCGCGCTGGATCATCGTTTTGCAAGCAAGGCGACAATGGTGATGGCGCACCCTCACTGAGTTGTAGCTGCTGCTTGAGGAACAGTTATCAGTTGCAAGCCATGAAGAATGATTAAGCAAAGAAGAACAACCTCTGTGTCAATGTGTTTGACGCCATTGGCGGCATGTCATGCTTGTCAGCGATTTTTCATTATTTGAAAGCTGACCTCGATAAAACCACAACCATCGCCGACCGGCGAGCTGGACCGTGGGGTGACGCTTATGTTAATTTTATTTTTACTTATTTCATTTTTGTTAATTTTAACGATTGGTTTTCTTGGATCTCGCACCGATCTCGCACGAATCATCAGAGCACGACAGGCATTCTGCATGTTCCATCGGGTCCCTCATACGGTTTATCTCGTATACTGCGGAAATTTAACTAGTCTCGGAATCCTCAAAAGTGTTTTGTAAAAAAAAGAAGCAATGCTTCATGACCGTGCGGTGCGCCTGCATCAAGCAGCTCCTCCTGACTGCCAGACTCTGCTGCGTACGTCACCCTGCAAGTCAAATCATAAATCTCTGTGCTCGACAACAAATGCGCTACCACTGCCTGCACCTGCCAGGTCGCAAACAACCCGCACGCATCACGCCGGCAAGAAGGTTAACCTCGTTGTTATTGGCTAAGAGGAAAGGGGTATGATCACGCGTCTCAAACCATCTGCTCCTTTTCTACTACCTCACACTTTGTATAAGGACAGGCACCGCCATGAATTGGTTCCTTTTCCCCTTTTGCAGCTAGATGCCCCTCAAGAAGAAAGCTTGGAAGTGGGCAAGATGCACCATATGGCCGTTTTGGCGGGAGGACTTGCAGCGGTACGTGATGAACAGCCACCCAAGATTAATTACACGCAACTATCCAGCCACACAAAAACATCTTCTAATTTCACGCTTCTCAGGCAATGTCTGTTGCTCCCCCACACGCTTGGTCCGCCTCTCTGGCCGAAAGGCAGAACGCTGAGGCATCACAATTAGCTGATATCGTGGTAAAGCACTTAGGCCACCTTCCCCACGTGAATCCCTCGATCAACCAAGGACAGGTGAAATCTAGCATTCATTTTACCAAGTCAATATCCTGTTTAAGTCACCGACGATCATCGCGACGTCTATTGCAAGAGTTTCAAGTAGCATGGTTTCACCTACGCCATTGCTATGCACAGGCCTTCCCACCTGAACTGGCTGAGCCTGCTCCCAGCAAGGACACAATTCCCTTCCCCCCTTCCATTTCAATTACTCCTCCCGCCACTTCTGCTCTCTCTCCTCTGCTCCTCCTGAGTGCCAGCTTGTTTGGCCTGGTAGTGCCTTTTCTAGCTCTTCGGCATGTGCAGGACGCCAATAAGGTACTTTGAGGTTTTATTGCAAACTGCGTAGCATCTCAATCAAATCTCTTGTTTTAAGTGTTGTCTCAACTTTCACAGGCAGGGGCCAATGAGCTGCGCTCACTTTCCCAGGAGAGCACTTTGATGAAGGCAAGGCTGGTAGGTATGGCAAGTTAAAACAGCAAGGCGGTGCAGCACTGGCGATTCGTGCTGAAACTATTTTGCCATGTCTTGGGCAGGCGGATCAAGACAAAATGCTCAGCAGTTTTAAGGAGTTTAATGATGCCAGTCAAGCAGATCTACGCCTTGAGCTCAAGAAAGCAAGTATGGAAGCAAAGGTGCGACGCAAACTGTGTATGATTCATTTGCTGGAAGCGCAGATACTTCTCATTTTTTGGCACAACTGCCCCAGTCTCATCGACCTGCGCACATTTGTTTGGTCCAGCATTGGTGCACACAACACTGGAAAGGGCATAACTTGAGGGGCTTGAAACACTTTTACCGAAAGGTTGCTTCAAAACAGATATTAAAAGGTGTTTTATGTGCATCCCAACATCTCCAAAAAAGTGTATCCCAACATCTCCATAAAAGAGTGGGAAGAAAGAGGAAAAAGGAAAGAGAGAGAGCAAAGGATGTCTCTCTGGTGCATTATGACTGCACACAGATTGAAGTAATGATAAAGGAACAGCCCTTCCCATTGCTTTCAGGAGGAGCAGGCAAAAACGTTGAGCAGCCTTAAGAAGTTACAGGCTGATTACGATGCTCTGCACCTTGAGCTCCAGCAACTGAAATTGGATTACCAGGTGAGTGACAATTTACCTTGCTTATCAACGCACACAAGCAGTACGCATCACCTAGGTGTTTACAGTGTAAAAATGCAACCTACATTGCACAGGTCATTCAAGGAAAGAAGCAACAGACTGACAGCGCATACGTTGCCCAGATCTCCAGCTTGCAAGAGCAAATCAACAGCCTGGGAGCGTCATACAGTGCCATACACCAAGCTTACCAGAATTTGCAGGGCAACATGCAACACATGTAAGAAATTCATGCAGAGCATCGTGGTCTAAAAGTAGCAAATCGGAAGAAACGTGCCAAAGATATGCTTTTACCTCGTATTGAACTGTTTTATCATCAAGCGTATTATTCACAGCTGTTGTTGTTGTGCTGTGTCATCGCCTCGCTTGTAGGCAACCTGGCTTGGTCCCCTCGTCCTCTCCTATGCTCTCTTCTACACCCCCTGGCTTAGGATCTTTGTGCCAAGCAAGGCTGAAAAAGAATGGGGAGCGCTGCAGGAACAGAGCCAAACCTCAATTTGGCTATGTAGTGTGTGGCATTGGGGCTCACATCGCCCAGCTGCCTGATATTGAGAGGAAATCTCGCTAAACGTGCAAGTCCTGCGGCTTCTTGTAAAAAAAGAGGGGTGCTTGCAGATGGCTGTGAAATAATTTTCACTTGTCCCAGGTGCACAAAGTCATTCAGTCTTGACGACATGCAAGTAAAATTCTTCTTGACGGTCTGATTGCACTGTACAAATATTGAGTTCTGAGTCCTGGATGATTTTTACTTTGGCCAATGGGTAATTTCAATCGTGGGTTCTATCCTTTAAAGATTACAGATTGTGACAGACAGTGCATATTCCCTTGGCCAGATTATGAAATCCTTCTTTGAAAAAGAACGAGGCCGTCCCCACCCAAATCTGCTGCTGGTGCATGTAGCTATTGTGAACTTCTACCTGTTAATACACATGTAATGCATCAAAGACGGACCTCTTTTAGCTAAAGACAATGGTAGGAGTCCAAGCCAAAAGAGAGTGGTTTTGTGCATTCTCTAATATTAGGGCCAAATTAAACAGTAAACCGCACAGCTCACATCTAGCATTTATGACCTAACTTTAGTACCATTCATTTGAATGAGTGCTTAATTTATTAATTGTGGTTAAACAACCTTGCCTGTTTCATTGCAGTTCCCATCCTAGCGTGTTTACCTTCTTGACCTCGGTTTAGTAGTTCTTGGCCTGCTTCCCCCTACCCTCGGCTCTTAACAGAGGATTTTGTGCCTTGAGATCTAGCCCATAGCTCCCTGTTTTTTCCTTCGCTGCTCTCCGGGCTTATTTGAGCTCGTGATGTTGAGATTAGGGTTGGCTTTTTTCTTTGTAGCCTTGGAAAGAGTAGGTCGTAGACCGCTGCTCTGTGCCCGGGATCCTCAGTTTTTTTGTGCGCCTTCTCTGTATTCTCTCCCTAAGGGTTTCTGTGAGACTGTTCTGTTTAGCTAGGCCTAGATATTGTGCTTTAGAGGGATGCCAGTTTCTGTAGGGGGATTTGTTGTGGAGCCTGTTCTGGCGTATCAGTCATGGCCATGGCTTAGTTTGCTCTTATCTTGGCTGGCTCCTAGCTTCTCTTGCCTTCGTTTCTGTTTGCTCTGTTGGTAGAGTGGGTTTCCAGGCCTCAGTTTTTTTGGTCGACCCTCTGTTTTGCTCTGCACTCTAGTCTTCCTCGCGCAGCTTGATGATTTCCTTGGATCCAACTTTTTCCGCCTTTTTTCCAGCATAGTGGGAATTTTGCCGTCTCCCCATGATCTATGTAATACCCTCAAAATCAATAATTCGAACAGCAGTGTGGCTCTGGGTTCACAGTACACAACCTCACCGACCCAGATTGGCTGTTCTCTAATTCTAGCGTGGTGGAGGATCACCTGCCCTTCAGTTCCATGTGACTCTGTCAAACAGCTCAAGACGCACAGTTCAGCAACACAACATAGCTCAATAGTTCAGCAACACAACATAGCTCAAGACGCACCCATTTCAGTAACACAAAGAAGGCCAGTACTGCAGATTGATTCCCTACTAATTTCAAGAATGTAACGCCCCCTTAACGTGCTCTCTTCGCTCCAAGATGTTAGCAATTACACTTTTGGCGGCGTACATGCCTCTGCCTCCCAACTGCCTGATCCCTGTTTAACAAAAAATCAGCGTGCATTATTAAGGCTCTCGACTAGTGCTCACGCTAGTCAGAGCCCCAGCAAGCAACTAATCTAAAGAGAAACAACATAGATTACTGAGGATCCGGCGAGTTGTCAGCTAAGCAATCCAGCCTGTGCGGGGTGAATTGCAAGAGCGTTACGCAGTAAAATACGCATTGGATTGAAGGTGCGCAACAGTCTGAACCTTGTGTCTTTTATCTTGCTAGTAAAGAATGGTAAACATGTATCAGTTCTATTTGGCAGTTTCTACACTATCTGCGCCCTCTTTCTCATTCAATTCTGTTCAATCCTTACTATTTAGCTCTGCAGTGTCAAAGGCTCTTAGCTCTGCAGTGTCAAAGGCTCTTAGCTCTGCAGTTTTTATGCCTCTCCTTCTAGTAGTTAGTTGGTCCCCCACCTTTCTGATTGGGCCTTTGTCTGCTAAGGTGCAAGAGCTTTTATGGTACTTGGTACCAAAGTGCTCCCTATTCCTAATTAATGTGGGGAGTGACTTTAACTGCCTAAGACGCCATAACAAGCAACCAAATACCATAGTACTTGCTTACTACGGCGTGACAGAACATGTGTAGCAAGTTCAAGCACTAGCTACCAATCTATTTAATGCTTGTCAAGAAGCGCAAACAAGACGCAAAATACAAATCAACAACAACTTTGTCCTTTGAAAATATGGGGGTATGACAGGCACCAGTGACAGATAGCAGCTCCCCCAGGGAGGCTAGCCGTGAGCAAGCAGCGAAGCAAGTTGCGATCCCTTCCCGAGCCCGAGACTCTCTTTGCAGAACTTGAAACACTAGACTCCTTTTCTGGCATCCAAGTTGTAATTATTTGCGTGCCGTCACCCTCCACACCATCATTTTGAATTTGGGTGGCACCATCTACAATAATCACACACTGGAGACGTTAAGGAACCAGGTCTTGATTCCCAGACAGTTAAGAGACTTGCTTCTAAGCTTCATTTACATTCTGTCAGGAATAGAAGGCCTTATGAGCTCAGGATCTGTGACAGATGTGACTGGCACACTATTCAGGATGAAGTACACTCTTTGTTGGACTGTCCGCATGAACATCTAGTCAGACTTCGCACACAGCAACAGCTTATTTTCCCACCTCAATTTGAGGATGGCCCAGCTCGTTTGAGGACCTTTATGAACCAACCTGATATTTTTGGTGTTGCCTCTTTTGTAGCTAAGTGCCTAGCCCTGTTCCCTTGATTTTTCTAGCGATTTTTTGGTCTGGTTACAGGCTTTTTTCCAAGCTTCCGCTCAGATGCCCACCAGAGGCATATATAGCGATGTAACCTTACCTTATCTTACATTCTGTCAATTACGCAGCCAAACTCGTCCATATCAGACGTGCCCTTTCCAACACTATTATCAAATGTCATCAGGAGCCGGTTTCAGGTAAAGCCTGCATCCTCTTGATCCCCGTCGATTTTTTTTCCTTTGTGGAGGAGGAGTTCTACACGAAACCAGTGTGGCTTTCCTTTTCCTTAGTAAATGTAGGGAGTGGCTTTCACCGCCTGCGCGCTGGATCATCGTTTTGCAAGGGCGTATGCAAGCAAGGCTGACAAGAAATCCCCAAATTTCTGTTCAGCCTGCTACACGCCCCCCCAAGGAGTCCTATCGTAGCTGACGTCGCAGAGGCAGTCCCTCTGAAGAGTCCCCCCCAAGGAGTCCTACATGCACCTGTATTTCAATTAATCCTAATCGACATCGTGCATTGAATTACATCAAGAACGTCACAGCAAAACGACACAAAAGCTGGCTAGAAAGAACAAAAGGTGTTTGATTTCAAATAACAAGACAAAAATTCCTAGATAGTTCTGCCTGTACCTGGCAATCTTTGAAGAAACAAGCCCACATGTGCCACCGACTTCGCGGACACCTCTCTGCCCAGTTTACAGCCTATCTTTTTCCAACGCATGGCAATCTCCATGGGAAAAGAAGATTGAGAACAAGGCACCATAAGGTTGCACCGGTGTGGCCAGACAAGCAATGCACACTGCTGCTTCAAATTGAAACAAAAGGGGATGACTTGGTCATGTTCTGTACAAGGACAACCGATATTTATACAGGAAAAGCGTGGGCCCTACTGGGCTATTGAGAGCTGACAATGCTTCCACTGCAGCTGGTATTGCACAGCTGGTATTGCACAGAGCACAATGGTCTAGGACACCTATCACCATAATCCATGATGAAGGTTACACAGAGCCATGATCTACCTCTTCTGTAACTTCCAGCTTGCTAGCACAAATAGCACCAAGTTTGCGTTATCAGACAGCAAACGTTAAAGATGCTAAATACTCTAGAGGGCCTTACCTCCAAGAAGAAAATACTCTAGAAGGCCTTACCTAGGGTAAACCCCACACAGCTATTGACTGCGTCTTACTTCCTGGCCTAAAGCGTGAAGGCCGTTCAGTACTTGTTGATGCCGAAGAAGCGCACTTTGTGCAGTGCTGGCAACTTTGCTATGAGCAGAACAAGCACGACCACCAGATTTAAGCCAAGAGGCTGCTTTCTAAAATCAGTGCCGTGCGTGGCTAGTACAAATAGAGCTACAGGTACCAGCGTGAAGATCTTGCGGTTGCGCGTGCCGTAGACCTGGCTGTCCACTTGTTCCCAAAAGGTAAGCAGGTCGTACTTGCCTTGGTCCTCTTCCACGCCACCCTGTACATACGCAAACGTACGCATTGAGTTTGTTTAGGTGAATGTCGTGTGTATATGGAGCCTACTCCTGCACTATCATGATACCGTACTGCTCCTAGGAGAGTTGCGAGTAAATGGAATCAACTATTTGGGCGCCTTGCAATGTAAAGTAAGAAAATTAATTAAGAATCTGGACCTCGCAAAACGATGACTTTTAAAATTCGATATTTGACCGGGGCCTGCAGGAATTGGGTTTGAAACCCTGCTAAAAGCATATTTTTGCTGTTCAACAACACATTGCCCTGTTTCAAATGTGGATGGATGGCCAAAGGGATTGGAAATCCCCTTACCATGGATGGAGGTCTAAACAGAGAGCAGAGCACATAGAGGGCCCAAAATTTGCAAATTTAGTATGCTTGTTATTTGGGCACCTTGCAATAGTTTGGACTTGCAATGCTAAAGGAGCAGTACAGTAGTAGGCAGGAGCAAAGTGTGCTGCAAGCTGGCTCAGACAATGAGAATGGGGGAATCATAGATGGCAAAGCAAGGAAACAGGGAGTCTGAAAAGGGTCTGAGAACATGGACCCGTACGAACAGCCCCCGAATAAACAAGAATGTGCAATGGAGAGAAACCTCAGAAGTGCTACCGCAGCCAAAGAAAGGAGGCACATCCTTAAGACGTCAAGTGTGAAGAGGGGAGGAGAGTAGCTGCCGATTTGGCGCAGGATGTGATGAATCGTGCCTTACATGGTGGACAGCAAGGAACGCAACATCAAAGCCCTTGTAGCTCACAAAACAAAGACTCAAACTGCCGTAACCCCCAGGGCAAAGCCTTACGTTTAATGGTGTGAGGAAATAAAACAGGCAGTCACGTTTATGATAAAAGAAGTGCACGCATGCAGAGTCTGTGTTACAGACAGTCAATGCCCAAACAAGACGTGACACAAATGGTTGCGGTGAGCGAAAAGGGCACAGGATGGGTGGGACTAGGGTTGGCCAGAACAGTATATCTGCACCGTATATGACCGTATGTATGGTGATTTCCCTGCTAAAAATACCGTATGTACACCGTGTATACGTATAAATGTATGGTTCTGGCCAACCCTAGGTGGGATGCATTTAAACGTTGTTGAATGGGCAGTCTGAGTAGCAAGTGAACGACTCATGAGTGTGAGGGCTTTAAGGGAAGGTGCCTAACGTCATACGCCACGAAGCCATTCATGTCACCTTGCACCATGATTTAAAATAGTTTGAGGATGGTGCATGAGGTCAGGAACACCCCCAAGTTTGCAAGAGGAGGTCCCTGAGACCTGAGAGCTGAGAGCCTTAGATTACAAAGGTTGCAGGAATGGAAAGCAAAGTTACCGGCCTCCCCAAGCACTGACACATGAAATCATAACCAATAGGCAGAGCATAGACCATAATTGTTCACCTTGCAGGTATGCTCAACAAAGGAGGCATAACGTCATTAGCTCACACGCACACACGCACACAAACAAACACACACACAAACACATACTGCTCACCTTACAGTAGTGCAGGAGGTAGTACGTCACCACCCCGTGCCCTAGATGCACATACGTCCACGCCAAGCCTGCGTCATCTAATAGAGCAGAGATGACCAGCCAGCTCAGCACCTGTGCAAACAATGGAAAGGAATGAGGATGTTCAAGGTTACCTCAAGCATCGGCACCCTATGATGCAAAGCAAGTTCTGTATTCTGCCATGCATGTATAGCGCGTCCACACTTGCTGCATGTTGCATGGTAACAAGCACTAAAAATTGACTGTCGTGACTGAATACCCTTTGTAAGATTGGAATGAGGCAAGCACACATGCTGCATCAAGCCGCATGCATACAACAACAGCAAGCAGTGTTTCGAGTTGCATAAAAGCTAGGAATGGAAGCTCCTTGAGATGTGCAGGAGCTTCTGTTTACAGGGGATCTTGTAAGGGAATCACATGCACTACACACACGTATATACACACACACGCACACACACACACTCACACACACTCACACACGTGCACACACACACACACACGCGCACACACAAATAAACACATTCACTCACATGTGCGCGCACCCGCGCACGCATGCACGCATACATACACACATGCACACTTGCTCGCACGCACGGGCATACACATACACATTTACACACAAACACACATCCACATTCACACACACACACACACACACACACAAACACACACAGAAGCGAATAAGCGAGACATAATTGCACAAAATACACACCACACTGTACTCACACGCATTCATGTGCGTGTGCACTCTAACCCGCATATTGCTGGAGTGCAGAATTATAGCACTTCTTTCGAAAGTGCAGGCTTACACGTGGAAAGATGTCCAAGCTTGGGTACGAACAAGCCAAAGAGGGCATGCTCTGCCAGGCATACTGCAGCTCGTGTGCAGGATGAGTTCCCCCAGGAAAATTGTGCAATTGCTCTAATTCTTGAGGCACTCACCACTGTGCCCAGGTACCAGGCCCACACGGCTGGCGTGCTGATCCAGTTCGTGTTCTTGTTGAGGTTGACATAGCTGGGAGTTCTCTTATGGGGCATGGGAGGAGGAGGGTTTTTCCTGCCACCCTGAAAATCCTAAAAGAAGCTACTGCTTCCGTCTCTTTCTGGCTGGGGAGAGGGCTGTGTTGCTGTGCCTATGCTGCTGCTGCTGCTGCTGTTGCTGCTGCTGCTTCTACTGCTGCCGCTGCTGTTGCAGGGGGACTAGGTAATTGGTAACTCCCGGGGAGTGTGCTTCAGGCATCCTCTCTATGTTGGGTCACTATGCAATTGATATATAAGAATAAATTAGTCGTCCTTGTTTTTTCGCGCCAAAAGTTTTGGGTGGGTCCCGCCCCTTGGAGACAGACAGGGAGGGAATGGTTGAAGTTTGGGTTTGTTTTCAGTGAGAATATTGTTACAAAAGGGGGGAGCAAGGCGGGCACTCCAGTTAGGGTACCACTCCAGTAGAAATTTCAGCCCACACGGCCCGTGGAGCTCTTACACATGTCCACAACCAGGGGCGAGCGGAGGGCTTGGCTGGCTGCCTCCCGGGAAGCCATACACACGGTAGTAAATGCTGCTGGGTGTCTATACTGCTGCACATAATTTCTTGCACCCACCTCCTCTCCCTTTTTTGGTGCTGCCCCTCCCCCTCGTCCAGCTGCCTTTGAACGAGCTTTTCGAACTACCTGGGCGCCCGCACGTCGTATACCAGATTCGCAGCTACGAGAATTTGGGCAGCCTTGCAGAGGCCGCAGCACAGGCCAGATCCGACATGCCCTTCCTATTCAAGGCATTTGAAACTGGACAGGTAGGTGTGTGCTGATGTGGTGTGCTGTGAGTTAGGATGTGGAGGGGCCAGACTCTGTAATTTGATGGTTTGATCAAACCTGTGCGCGCTGGCCCACGCACGCAGATTGGCCCCAAGCGGATGGCGAAGATGCACGGGGGCAAGCCACGTGTAGCTACTATTCACGAGTACCTCGACTGGACGGTCACGGCCCAGACATCTACGGAGGACGACGAACTGGTGAGTTCTGACTGCACCCAGCCCGGGCTGACGCACGTGGGGATGAGTGTTTCGATGCGCAGCCAACACTTCCAGCTTTTAAACCTTGCACGCGCACACACACAATTGTAGTCTGTCTGCACCTGCACTGTGTACTGCTTCCAGTTGCTTTTAGGAAATGTTCTGTTTATCCTATCCTGAACAACTCGTAGTATGTATCGCAAGCCTCCACACATGTCATCCCCCTACATCAATTGTCCGGACCCCAGGATTTCGGAGGCTTCCGGGTGGTCGTCATCCTACCCCGCTATGTCTCACAATGGCCCTACCCTGGCGACCCCGGAAATTGCGAAGGCAAGAAGGCGCACCCAGATCAAGGAGGCCCCCTCCCCCCCTACCCCATGCTCCAGACCCACGGTCGTCCTATGTGTGCTGCCACCATCCGCTCCGGACCGGGTTATTTGGAGGTCCCTTTTGTGGCCACGCAGGAGCACAAGCGAGGGAAGGGCTACTGCAGGTGCGTGTGCGTGTGTGTGAGGGGGAAGGGCGGGGGGCTGAGAAACGTGAAGTGTTCTTTCACTGTTTTAACATTCAAAGCTTCTTGTTGCTTGATGACAGCGCTGAGTAACAACCTTCATCTCAGTTGCAATAACCAACATCACGGAAATAATCATGTGATGACTACTTGCCTGTCCTCGTGAAAAGTCGCATGTCAGTATTTTCTCCAGATCGTGGCGCGGTAGTTTGCCATGGTAAGAAAACTTTGCATAAGATGGACTGCAAACTGACTGGCCTTGCTAGGCCAAGTTTTCAATACTAATAATTGACATATTTCAAGAACATTGCACAACCAACCAACAACCCTATAACTCGTTTTCATTAATACTGCCACAGAAAATTAAGCCTATTGCACATTCTCGCATGTGTATGCACACGCGCACACATGAACATACACACATTACCGTACAGGCGTGTAACCAATGTGATTTTTGAGAAACTCATTTAATAAAACCCCAATGCGAGCTATGCGAGGGGCACACAACCTAATTATTTAACCCAATGCAGCCTGTGCGAGGGCCTTTGATCCTCTGAGCTGCAGGTGCACGCGCCTGTGTGCGCATATGTGTGCGTGCATGCGCATGTGCGTGCGTTCGCGTACGTGCGTGTTTGTGCGTCCGCGTATGTGTGTGTGCGTGCACATATGTGTGTGCGCTGTGTACGTGTGTGTGTATATGGTTGTGTACGTATGTGTGTGCGTGCGTTGTGTACTTGCTTGTGCGTGTGTGTATGTGTGTGCGCGCGTACGCGTGTGTGTGTGTGTGTGTTTGCGTGCGGGTACGTGTGTGCGCGCGTGTCCGTGCGCATGTGTGTGTGTGCATGCGCGTACGTTTGTGCGTGCGCTGTTTACGTGCAAGAGTGTGTATATGTGTATACGGTTGTGTACGAACGTGTGTGTGTGCGTTGTGTACTTGTGCGTGTGTGTGCGTTCGTGTGTGTATGCAAGTACCTGTGTGTGCGCGCGTACATTTGTGTGCATGCTCATGTGAAGGGATTTTAGACGCCCTTCCTCTTGGTGCCCTTCCTCCCAAAAGAGGGCCAGCCTCCCAGGCTGTTTGTCCCCCTTGGGGGCCTTGAGGGGCGGCTTGGGGAGGCTTTCTCGGCCTGTCCCCGTTCATGCTTAAAATCATTTGATTAACCCCAATGCGAGCTTTGCGGGGCCCTTTTAACTTAGTTACTTTCAGGGATGGGTCGTACGGACTTTTGAGACGTCCCATAAGGTATAATACGCTTTTAATACGACATACGCGTATAATACGAAAACGTATTTTTGCTATTTTGGGGGGTACCCTGGGCTTGCACCAACCACCCCCCAACCACC
>Ga0307963_1001521_pt1 | contig 17760 bp, 25 predicted proteins | sample OrgLakmetagen594_FD_201829 | JGI IMG/M metagenome (GOLD analysis project Ga0307963, IMG submission 201829) | Saline water microbial communities from Organic Lake, Antarctica - #594 | ecosystem: Environmental > Aquatic > Non-marine Saline and Alkaline > Saline | place: Antarctica: Organic Lake...
GGCGCAACACGAGACTGGAGCCCGGTGATGGAGGTCTCCCTAAACCCGGGACGGGCCAGTGAAATAGAGCTTAATAAGTGTGCCGCATGAACCTTGATACTTGGACAACTCGGTTGACAATCACCGCATATCTGATGCCTAAAAAGCTCAGCATCATAACCGAATGGGACAACTTAAGGATTAAGAGAAAGTTAATACCCCTCTGGAGGCCACGGTTGATAAAGGCTGTAGAGGATTATGTCTTTTTAGGACGGATAATCCCCAGAACCCCAATGAGATCAGCCCATAACTCCTGGCCGGTAAGATCGGCGCTGGTCAGCAGCGCAGCTTTAAGCGCCTCTATGGAGTCAGGAGGAACCGGATCATCAGTCCGCACAGCTACCTGCAGCGCCCAGCTATCCCCATCTTCCTGTAACCACGCTTTGACAGTTTTGGGCTTCCATTGCTCTCCAGCTGCGGCGATCGCGGGCTTGATCAACTTCGGGGCGATATAAAGTCGGATCGCCTGAGTCTTTGGGTGTTTCCATAGATTGAACATGGTCGGCGCCTTTCAAGAAAATGTGGTTAGAGGGGTGCTTTCGCAGGTGCAAATCGATAGATGAAAGTGCCGTCCGCCAGCGTTATCCGACAATCTTCGCGTCTATCTCGGTGCATGGCGCGATGTCTGGCAATGCCCAGGCTGTTAAACGGCTTCGCGCAGGTGTGACAAAAACACGTTTTAGGTGAGGCTTTCATTTTGACCCCCACTGTTCCGTCCAGAGTTCTTTGCTCGCCGTCTGGGCGTATCGAAGCAATCATCGACCTGCGTTTGAGTGAACCATGCAGGCAATCGCGATAATCGTCTTCGCACGGTGTTACTTTTTGCACCCATTGCCGCGACGGCTTCTTCGATTGCTGAAAATTCACGGCCGCGAACACGCTTGGCCTTTTTCCACTGATCGTAATTCATGAATTGTGGCATCATCTTCTCAAAGCACGCGTCGACCAGCGCCGGCGTTTTCTCTGGTATTTTCTTCAATCGCGAGTCCACGGTACTTTGTCTCATCCCGAGATCGGCGCACGCCGCTGTGATTGACCTGTAGTGAATGTTTTTTACAGTAATGCCCTCAGGCTTCAAATTTATAGGGCACCGCCTGGAAACTCTGTCGGCCCAGGAACTACTGGACTACCAGCAAGATTTCGCTTGATTAGGGCACCTTCCCAGATCATCTTCTGAGAACTCCCGATTTCCCATATCACTCGGACTTGATCAACGGCTGGAGTCGCCGTTCGTTTACATCGCTCTGATGTCGTTCAGCCGCCCCGGTTTCCGGCGCCGTGTAGCCTGGAAGCTCCCACAGCCATTTTTTCATTAATTGAGAGCTGTCCTCGTTGTGCATATCCGGCGTTAGCTTGCCAAAGGACTGTATCAGAGCAGCGCCATACAAACCCGCTCTCTGGAGCCAGAGGTGTTCGGGTGTGCCTACCATTTCGCACGCTGCATCGACATCAATATGGAACGCCTCAAGAACCGATGTGAGCTTTGATACCTGTTGGCGCAATGCGATCACCTCTCGCCAGGGTTGCATCACGTCATCGACAACCTTTAAGCCTAAGTCGATCAGCTTTGCCCAGTTCCGACAGGAAGAGAGGATGACAAGCTGTTCTGCCTCGAAGCGCTTGATCGCCTTTCCTACCACTTTGGCTGAGAATCCAACAGTCGCAGCGACATCTGGTATAGGCGAGTAACCCTGCTTGTCCCCGCGTTCACGTTTCCGATGTTTGGCCACCGCAAGCAGCAGTTGAATGTCGTGAGCAGCAAGCGGCGCGTGTAGTGCCGAAGCCGAAGAGAGCGCCTTGCCTTGTTGGTCATAGAAATCCGAGTAAGGATCTGCCGGCAAATTGCCCGATTGGAGTTCGGCAAGTTCTGCTCCAATCGAACCTTGGAGGTCCGCAAGGGTGTTCTGAAGCTTATCTCTCGGATTTGTCTTGTCGCTCATCATTACCTCCATTTCCAACTATTTCGGTTCATCTTGGATAGAGCGATTTAGATGCTCGCTATCGTATTCTTCGGCGACCGAATGCAATAGATCGAACCCACCGGCCTGAAGCACAATTTCACGATACTCGGTAGAGTGCGGATCGATTAGCGAGAGAGCGAATAGCACGCCCCTCAAAAACGCAACCTCATCTTGTCTCAGTTCAGACATCCTCGAATTCCAACAATCAATTTATGGATATTGTAGCACTTCAATAAGGTGCTGCAAGTGATTTCGAATCCATTCTTCCTTGATCGGGCCCCAGTCGTTAATTCTGTAATTTCCGGTCTTGGTCGGGCCGACGAACTCACAGACAACTCCGATTTCGCCCAGCGCAGCGATCGTGCCCTGCGCAGTGCGCCTAGGCATGCCTGTTACCCGCATAATCGCCGGCACGGTGCTCACGCCAGTGTCAATGAGGTGGGCGACGTAAAGACGACGATAGAAGCTGGATTGTGTCTTGCTCACGCTTAGCGAGTCTCCTGACTAGTGAATGTCGATACAGGCGGTCGGGCCGGCGTTTTCCATCGTCAGCTGCCCGATCTTCGCATGCAGCTTGGCGACGTCCTCCTCGGTTTGCTGTTGGCGCTTCTCGCCTTTGCCAAAGACATCACCAGCGCCACCCAGCAACTGCTTCTTCCACTCGGTAATCTGATTGGCGGCGACATCGAACTTATCGACAAGCTGCGCAAGTGTCAGGTCACCCTTGAGCGCGGCCAGGGCCACCTTGGCCTTAAACTCAGGTGAATGGGTTCTTCTCGGTCTTCTCATCGCGTTTCTCCAGAAAGCTGTGCTCAGCTTGAGGGAAAACACTTATGATCGTCCAGTCACTGTTTAACGAGTGGGGTCCATCTCTCTCAAACGCCTAATGAGCACATCCTTACATAACTAAGGACCGAGGATAATTGCGCTTATGGAAACACTTCCATAATCGAAAAAACTGGCTCTTCAGCCAGACGCCGAAGGGTGCGCATGCCAGTGCCAGAATCTATAGCCTGATCGAAACCACGCTAAAGCGAACAAACTGGAACCGTCGGTTTATATTCAGCATGTTCTGGAGCGCATTGCCGACGCTGACACGTTGGAGAAGCTGGAAGCACTGCTGCCGTGGAACGTCAAACTAGAGCGGGTCTCAAAAAAAGTGCCGCAGTTCGACTGAGGGCAAGTGGGTCGGTTTAAGGGCGCTTACACTGGAAAACGCACTTGGGTGGCGAACAAAAACCAATTTTATGTCTTTTTCAGAAATTTGAAGGTTTGCAATGATTGGTTGGTTACGCCCGATTTTGGGAGTCCGTTCGATACCCATATTCTCTCCAAAGTGTTCTCGAAACGCCGTAATTTTCTTTTTCTCCAGCCCATAGACAATAACTTGGTCTGGATAGAGAACACCGGAAACCCTCTCGAACAAAGCCCAGCCGTGCAGGTAGTCGTCGTAACTCGGGTGATGATTTATATTTTTCAAAACGCGAGCCACTAGGTTGTGGTAGGCAACCTTATTCCAGAGGCCGTGTTTCTCATCGTCGCTTGGGTACTTTTTCTCGTAGAGCGCACGTTCAATATTGCGAACAAATCCCGAACCTTTTTTAAGCTTCATTGCGCGATTAACGTGGAGTTTTCAGAGATTCTGGGAACTCGATATTTTTTCGATATTTTCCGGGTCTTCTGGCTTCCAGTTATAAACACTTTCTCCAAGAATCAGCGTCTTAAAATGTGTTTCGGAGTAATCTAAGCCAATCCATGGCAAGCGGTTGATACCATCGATATCGCAGAGTGCTTCATCCAACGTGCTATCCCACTGGCTTGTGTCAATCATTTATAAAGCACTTATCTGTTGAGCGTAATGGCGCACTTTAGTGCGCCCGAGTGACGAATTATCAACACTTCCTTGCGCTTTATGCTTGAGGTTATACGGTGTGCCAGGTTTGGGTTTCCGCTTCAAACTCAGCAACCCCCACCGCAACAAGCGATTGCAGGCCCTCCTCCACAGATTTCCTGGGCTTCCGTTTGAACATTTCTGCCAGGCTGTCCGTGGTGTGAGATCGTTCGGCCAGATCCTGTCGCAGCACTCGTAGCTGCTCGGGGACGGCTTTCGGGAAGGCCGCCTTGCCTTTGCTCGTAGCGCCAAAAGCCGTGTTTACTATGCGGCTGCTGGTATCGACAAGATTACTAGCCAAGCAATCATCGACGCCATGGCCGAACATGAGGACCTTGAGGTGTTCGTCGTAGCAGACTGCTCTGCACATGCGAGCCGCCTCGGGTACGGTGCCATTTATCATGAATTGCTTGTAACTCCTGCTCAAATTGTTACCGTTAGTGTAGGTATTAACTGAGATTTTAACGCTTATCTTTTCCCGTGAACACGCACCAACAGCGCGTATTCACCTCTCGGGAGGTCTTCCGAACCTCCTCAGCGGCCCCTCCGCTGCACGCGTTCAAATCCAAAATGGAGTACCAATTATGCGAAAATTAACGCCCGTGGCGCTTTTGTGCGCCCTGTCTGCACCCTCGCTCGCTTCCGCCGAATGCGGTGAAGTATCCATCACCAAAATGAACTGGGCCTCGAGTACCGTCGTAACACGTGTCGCCGAATTCATTATGGAACAGGGTTACGGCTGTGACGTATCGGTGATTCCTTCTGACACGGTTCCTGCCGTCACGTCGGTCGCCGAAAACGGCAAACCGGATATTGTAACCGAGCTGTGGCTGAACGCTGTCAGCGAGGCGCTCCTGCAACTGGAAGAGCAAGGCAAGATCAAACGCGTGGCCGAAGTACTGGACCCGGGTGGTATCGAAGGCTGGTGGATTCCCACGTATCTGGCCGAAAAACACCCGGAATTGAAAACCATTGAAGGCATTATGGCGAACCCGGAACTGGTAGACAGCCTCTTTAACAACTGCCCGAGCGGTTGGGGCTGCCGTATCCAAAGTGACAATCTGGTCCGCGCTCTGGATCTGGAAGCCTCAGGTATCGAGGTATTCGACCACGGTTCTGGTGAAACCCTGGCGACCTCCATGGCATCCGCTGTTCAAAGCGAAGAGCCCTGGTTCGGTTACTACTGGGGTCCGACTGTGCCACTCGGCAAGTACGACATGACGCGTGTGAGCCTGGGCGAGTACAAGGCAGACGTTCATACCCGTAATCAGACCCAGGAGGCCGACAACCCCGGCGTTTCCGATTTCCCTGCGGCCACTATCCTGACCGCGGTCACCACCAGCTTCGGCGAGCGCGAGCCGGAGGTAGTTGAGATGCTGAGCAAGATGACCTTCAAGACCAATACGATGAGTGCTCTGCTGGCCTGGATGGATGAGAATAACGCCTCCGCCAAAGAAGCTGCGGTTTACTTCCTGAGCAACAACAGCAACGAGTGGTCCAGCTGGCTGAATGACGCAGCCACCAAGCGACTCGCCAAAGTGCCTGGATCGTAGGCTTTACGGCCTTCCGGGAAATCGCTGCGCCGCAGCGTCCAGCGTTCAATATGCGGGGCCCGACAGGCAATCTGCATACGCGGTGATGGTTGTGGCTCCAGCTCGAACAGCCAGCGCGTCATGTGTTGGCTGTAAGCAAACGCTTTCGGCAATGCCTCGTCATTCACTATTTCGCGGTTGGGATCTGCAAGGTTGACCGCATCAATTTTTCCCAGAGCGCAGGCCAGTGTCTGCTGTGTTATCAAGTCATCCTTGTATTGGGCGCGATCAGCTCTCGCGCCCGGATTAATCGATTAAACCTGGGCGGACGGCTGCTGTTCGATGCGGTCGTACCAGGCCTGAAGATTGGTCTGTTCAGGCTTGATGCGAATGTCTACCACCCGAGCAAAGGCAACGGTCGTAAACGCGTTGATGTCCGCCGCAGTAAAACGGCCGCCACAAATGTATTCGTTGCTATCGAGTTGTTTATCGAGGAAGTGCATGAACTTCTCAACGGACACCCGCAGGCTCTTCTTCAGACTCATTTATGGATTGGAAAATACTCCCGCAAGAACTCTCCGGCTTCCCTTCCGAAACCCCTGTCAGTCTTGGATTCAAGATGCTTTGGGGCTGACACGGTAATAGCCACCCACAAGGGGATCTGCTTAGGGTGGCGCGTATGGCAGTCAACCGGTGAAAGTAGGAGCCCCTGGTCAGTTGGTGCCAAGCCTTGGGGAATCCCGAATGTGATAACCGTTTGACCGTTTGGGCGTAACAGGGTGAGCCGAGTGCTGACAACACGATTGAAGGCTGAAACCGAACAGTGAGCGCACCACCGGGAGACGATGATTTCCGGCTTATGGCGGCATACGGAAGGCTTCTTTTTTGAGGCTGGACGTAGGGGCCGGCGTGAGCCGGGAGATCTCAAGCTGGGCTTTGCCCACACATCTCTCCTGTCTCGGCTGTGGCCCCTTCGGTTAATGGTTTGCGGAATATCCCCGGGAGGCATGGCCTCAGGCCACAGCCGCCTCCTCGTCCTTCAGCGTCAGCTCCACGTGGAAGTGAGCCGGACCGGTCAGGTTGATCAAGGCGTCGAGGCTAAACTTGTTGATGCGGCCGTTCAGCAGGTCGTTCAGGCGGGGTTGGGTGATACCCAGGCGCTGCGCGGCCTCTTTCTGAGTGACGTCCCACTCCTTCACGCGCCTGGTGATCTGAATCATCAGCTCGGAGCGCAGGCGCATGTTCAGAGCTTCTTCAGGGGTGTCTTCAATCGCATCCCACACACTTTCGAATCGTTCGTTTGCCATGTCTGTCACCTGGTTAGGTTCCATGTAGTTCTTCTCGTTATATGGGTGCTGGGTCGTTCTGTTGGGTCTTTCGTTGGTGCCTTGGTTTCTAGTCTGGGATCTCGTTGTAACGTTTCTTGCCGATCTCGATATCTTGCTTGTCGGTCTTCTGGCTCTTCTTCTGGAGGCAATGATAAAGGGGGTGCGAAACCCGACGAGATCCGGTATCCAGCCACGGCACGAATGGCCTGGAAGCTTGCTGCCCAAAAGGTTCGGTCGATCTACGCTCAGCGCAAGCATCTGATCGAGGCTGTGAACGGTTGGATCAAGAACATTATGGGCTTTCGTCAGTTCAGTTTGCGGAGACTGGAGGCGGTAAAAGGCGAATGGGATCTGGTCTGTCTATCTCTCAACCTCAGGCGTATGAGTTCACTGATGAGACTGACATAGAGGACCTGAAGCCACCTTTGCCGGCTGGGCGGCGCGGATGTTGTCCCTGTTGCCAACTCCCCGGGCCATTTCAAGTGGTCGCAGGGAAAACCGTGCTTTCACTCCGTTTGACCGTGCCAAACCTTATTCTGGACTGACAGTGGCACGGTCATGCAGATCGATGCTCAAAACGCTTCTACTGCGGAGACTCCTAGGGCCGAAGTGTCAGATTGAACTCTATGACCCTTCGCGAAAAGCGTCAACTATTATTACTAAAACACACTCTATCCTGACGTGATTGGTACTGAGCACCTGACGCCCATTTAGGGTGTAGCTCAGCTTGACATCGGCTCAGGTTGTTCTGTTGCCTAATTTCGGACACTGGGCTACAATGTACCTCAATAAGATGGAGGATTGAACTATGTCGGCGAATGCTGTTGTGCGTGCTCGGATCGACGAGCATATCAAGGAGGAAGCCACCGTTGTATTGGCGGCCATGGGGCTTACCGTGTCGGATGCTTTTCGCATCCTGCTCACCCGCGTTGCCCGCGAAAAGGCGCTACCTTTTGAGCCGTTGGTCCCAAATGACGAAACCATCGCAGCGATGAAGGAAGCGCGCCGTGGCAACTTGCCTTCGTTCGCCACCGTCGAGGGACTGATGGCGGATTTGAATGCGGACGATTGAGCGTACCGGGAAATTCAAACGCGACTACAAGCGTGAAGCCAAAGGCGCCCACCGGGCGACGCTGGAGCGCGATTTCATCGAGGTCGTGACCGCGCTGGCGAACGATCAGCCCTTGGCCGAGAAGCATCGCGACCACGCGCTGATCGGCGACTGGAAAGATCACCGCGACTGTCACGTCAAGCCCGACCTGGTGTTGATTTATCGGACGCCTAATGCCGGGGTGCTACAGCTCGTGCGTTTAGGCTCTCACACCGAACTCGGTCTTTAACGGGCAAAACCGAATGCAGCATCGGACCGTCAGCAATGTTGATCTGGCACTGACGGTGCCTTGGCGTGCTTTATTTGCCGTTTCGTGAGTTGACTCCGATTGGACCGTGGACCTTGCGCCGTGGCAGGTACCCATTGCGAACCACTGCTTGGCGATTGTCGGGGGCCTTGAGATCCGCGTAATGCTCGAGCATCGTAGTGAGCTCCGCATCCACCGCCTTGCCAATCAGCTTGCGAGCTCCAGTGCGGATCAATTAGTGCAACGGATCGTGTTCAGATTCTGGTTGTGAAAGAGCGTGCAGAGTAGACTTTGGCATGGCGTATCCTCCTCTGTTGGTCGTGATCTGGCTGAGATCAACCAACAGGATACGTCACCCCTTCAAGCCCCTGCCATACACCAGAAATCATCATAACTCCGCTCTTCCAGCCGGACCGGTCAGGTTGACCAAGGCGTCGAGGCCAAACTTGTTGATGCGGCCCTTCAGCAGGTCGTTCAGGCGGGGTTGGGTGATACCCAGGCGCTGCGCCGCCTCTTTCTGAGTGACGTCCCACTCCTTCACGCGCCTGGTGATCTGAATCATCAGCTCGGAGCGCAGACGCATGTTCAGGGCCTCTTCCGGGGTGTCTTCAATCGCATCCCACACACTTTCGAACCGTTCGTTTGCCATGTCTGTCACCTGGTTAGGTTCCATGAAGGCGGCGAGCCGACGCTATCGCGTCAGCTTTGCCAGATCGCCCATGATGGGGGTCTGAAGTCCAGCGGTACGAAAACGTACGCTAAGAACAAGGGGGTATAAAATCCCCCCACGAAAACGGCAATAGGGGCTGTTAGGTTGGTGGCCACTGTTGCGCAGCATGTAACACGCGCAGTATTCGCACCGTCAAGGCATCTTCTTGATACACGGGGATATAGTTTGACCAGGCGATGAGTTCACGGGTGCCTTCAACTCGGCCAAGGCGCCCTATTTTGGGGAATTCCGACAACTTTTTAGCTTTCATCTCGATGTCATCTTTTACGCGCTGTGCTGCATCGGGATTGTCATCAGAGATGTAATCAACTATCCCCAGTAGGTCGGTACGAGCCAGTTCTAGCCATACCAGTTCAGGCACTACGGCGCTTCCTGTCGATCAACGCTTGTGCCTCATCCATTACCTGTTGATGAGGAACGGTTGGTTGCGCGTCAGCTAGGGCCTCTTTCACTTTGTCGCGGAACCAGGCGTCATGGGCTTCCGGATCAGCCGTTAATCCAACGGGCAACCCGCCCTCTTTGGTTACGCGGGTTAGAAGGATACGGACGGCATCTGATACCGTCAGACCGAAGCTGGCGAGTTTTTCCGCTGCATCAGCCTTCAACTCGTCGTCCACGCGAACGTGTAGCATTGAAGTGTGAGCCATGATGAGTTCTCCGATTGTTATGCGTGACGCTATTATGTATCTCAAATGAGATACGATCAAGCCGTGCCTAAATCACTATGTTTGGTCAGATGTCAGTATTTTATATACCGTCGACCGTCCAGAAAACGACCGTTTGCGGATCATGAAGTATTTGAATTGTGGCAGCTCTTTTCCCACTTATGTTGGTGCCCAGGATCATTGGACCACGACACTTGGTATAAACCTCGCTCTATATATGAGCATATCGCCCTCGCTTCGACAGACTGGTGTGGGGTCTTAATAAAATCGGTAACTAAACATCTCTACAGGCCGCATTCTGTCGCCTCAAAGCTCAGAACAATAAAAATAAAGTTGGTAACTTTGCGCCGTCTTCCCATGTTCCTGAATAGATCACTCTACAGGCTGATATTCGATGAATAGGTCATCGAAAAACGCCTTCCCGGATTCGGCAAGCACCAGATTCCCTCTCACATTGAAGTAGGCGATGTCTCGATCCACCAGAGCCACCTTTACCGCCTCTGGGAGCGGTTGATCCATCTTGCATGCCTTGAGAATCTGGTTAAAGATCGGATCGTTACCGATGTTTTCGAGGATTTCCCGAGAGATGCCGGCATCAGGTAGCGTCAGGGCTTCGAACATGAAGCCCTTCTCAAGCACGCCGCGACCCAGCACCAGTAGCACCCCCTGAACCTGGCGGATGGCGCCAGTGCTCTCATGATCCCTGGTGTCATCATCGTTCTGGGCCTCAGAGAGAGAGCGAACGTAGAAGAAGCCGGGGCGCTGTACCAGTTCCATTCCCATGTTGGCGTAAGCCTCGACGTAGTAGCGATCCCGCTCCTTAAAGAGTTCGCCGAACAGAGGGTTGGGCTCTACCTGCCCATTCACATACTGGGTCTGGTTGATGACCTGGCCCGCAGTCAGTTTTCGGAAAGCCTCCTGACTCAAGCGACGATTGACAACCGGGCGGCCAGGATGTGTTTCTTGGATAAGGGGGGTGTCGTTCATGCGGTGATCTCCGTGGCGGGGACTTCCCGGGGAATGAGGGGGTGGTATGACAGTGCCAACTCGCCGTGGGCAATTTCGAGGTGCTGGAAGCGGGCGTGGAACTTGAAGTCCGGCAGAGCCATTACCCAGTCCAGGGCTTCGAGGAGGTCGTTGAGGGTGTAGCCCTCAAGGTGACTGCCTAAGTAATCGTGAAGAGAGGCGTGAAGGTCTTGGCAATCATCCGGGATCGTCCACGTTTCGAGTAGCGCCTGGATCTGGTGTTGGCGTAACTGTTCTTGCAGCTCGGCCTCTGAGCGCCTCGCTCGCGCCGGATCTACCTTAACAGAGCCGACTTTATCGAGCTGGCTGCGTAGTTCCTCAATGCGTCGATCTGTGAACTCCTCAATATCGGCCCGGTGGTCGATGTCGTGCCATTCCAGGCGGGCAAAGCGCATCCGCTTGACCCCCGCGAAGGTGCCTGGTGACTGGATGGCGGCGTGACGAACGGGAATGTAGAGATTGCGGAAGCTATCATCATGGCGTTCCTCTGTGGCGAGCCGGATGGCATTGAAGGCTCGCTCAACGGCGTCGTATTGCTGGCGCTGCTGCCGGTCCTGGCGGACATAGCGTTCAAGTGAAAGGCGCAGAGAGTCGATGTCCTTAACGTAGCTCTGGATGGCGTTGGCTGAGAGCTGCATCTCCTCATTAAGCGCTGGTTGGTCGCTTTCTCCCGCTAGCTTGGCGATGCGGCGTATGGCAGTGATCGCCGGGACGCCTTTCTTGAAACGTGTCTTGGGGTCGAGGAATTCGAGCGCTGGCAGGATATATCGCTGGTAGATGCGGTTGATGTTCTCCAAGGCCTTGCGGGTTTCCGCCGCACCTTCGAGGCTGCCTACATCCTGTTGCTCCACCTGATCCGCCAGGTGATCCCCTTGAGCTTCGAGTGCCGCGATGCTTTCCTGCATCTTGCCGAGAGTGTCCTGTATCCGACGCCGGAGCAGGCGCAGTTCATCTGTGAAGTCGTCGTTCTCCAGGTCGATGGGCAGCTCCTGGAAGGCCGCCAGGCTCTGGTTGAGGCCGTCACGTAGATCCTCAAGCTCCGCCTGGCTCAACCCTCGCATGCGCCCGATATCAAAGTGGCGCAGCATGTCGACGACGAAGGGTGCCAGCACCAGTGTGCCGCGAGCAGGATCTTTCCGGATGATCAGCCGTTCACGCAACAGGTTGTCTTCCGAGAGGGTGTAGCGGATGCGCTCACGTTCGCGGTCATTGCCCTGGGTCGCCTCTGTCTGGATAGCCTGGCGCACAATGAAGCGGTAGAGCCTGGAGGGGATTTCCACATCCCCGTCGTGCTCTTCTATGTAGGCCACCAGCTGGGTAAAGAGTTGACGGTGCTCGATGATCTGCTTGAGCACGAACGGCGACTTGATGTTCACAGGTCAGCCTCCTCTTCCGAAAAGGACGCTCCTTTAATCTGGGTGTCTGCCAGCCGTCTGGTGAGCGTTCCTTTGCGGGCAAGTGACTCGCAGAGGCCGTGGTGCACGACAGTGCGATTCTCTGCATAGGCCTGGGTGGCGTGGAACAGGCCGAGGTGGACGTAGTTGCCGAGCACCTGAGTAATCTTCGAGTCTCGGTTGGGGTTGGCCACGAACAGGCAGTAGTCGTGCTGCTCGGCTATCTGGCGAGCGGTGCGCATGTTTTGGGTGGCCAGAGAGCCGAATTCGTCCATGACCAGTGGCATGGTCACCTGGGCGTCACCGTCCATCAGACGCGACATCAGCACCGAGAGCAGGTTGGTCGTGATCATCATGGTCGTGCCGTTAGACTGGGCATTCGTCGTCCAGCCTTCCTCGCCGCGTTTGCGGTACTTGTAATGCACGCCGGCCAGGATCTTGTCGAGGCTGAGCAGGATGCCTGTGCGCCGGGCGTCCGCGTTAAAGAAGTCGGCCTGGAAGGCCTTCAGCTGCTCGTAGACCTTGTTGTCCTGCAGTTCGTCGCTTAGAAGGTCGGCCTTCTCAAGGTCGGCCAGGAGCTGTTCGAAGCGTGGGTGAAGCTTGTAGTCCACCCGCACCTCCTCCAGATCAGAGATCGAGAACTGTGCCATTTCAGCGTTGATCCCGCTGATGAAGGCGGCCACCAGTTGTTTGGCGCTTCGCAGGATCTCGACCTGGGAGTGCGTAGTCTTGTTGTGGCGATCAACCTGATGGCGGTAGTTCGCCTCCTGGGTGTCGAGGTTGTCGAACACCGCCTTGAGCTGCTCGTGGAACTCGGCCACCTGATCACCGGTGAAAGAGCTGAGGTGGGCCTGGCTGCCGGCGTTGGACAGGATGTTCATGGTGAGCAGATTACGGAGCTGTTCGTGGACCTTGTTGCGCTGGGCGCTCAGGTCATCGACATTCTTCTCAAGGGCATCGATACTGGCCTTGCTGACCTCGCAAGGGGTCGGTTCGATCGCCTTGTGGCGCCCTTCGAGGACGTTGTTGGCATCCTTGCCGATGCGGTCGAGGCGCTCCCGGATCAAGCGTGCCTGCTGGGCCTGGCCCTTAAGGGTTTTAAGGCCCTGCCGCGCTTTATTGCGGTTCTCATCGGCATCCCTCCATTCGGCATCAGCCTTGGCATGCTGAATCTTTTGCTCTTCCAGTTTGTCTTCTTTCTCGTGCAGTTCGCTTTCCACGCTCTCCACCGTCTGGAGATTGGCATCGAGGGCGTTGAGCGCGTTTTTGTCATCCTGAGCTTTGCTGCGTTCGCTCTCAGCCTGCTTGCGGCGCCGAGCTATTTCCTCGTGGCCCATGGTCGCCTCTTCCAGGAGTTTGTCGCGCTGCTTCTTGTCATGGGCAACAGTTGCCTTCAATTCGTCCAGGCGGCTCTGCTGGTACTGGCGAGTCTTCTCAGCGTCGTACTCATGGTAAGGAATATCACTCAGAGCGATACCCTCCTGGGCATCGCCTAACAACAGGTGGCCATCTTCTGACAGGAACTGTTGGCTGAACTGGGTGAATACTTGTTTCTGCTCTTGGGTGAGCACTCCATGGGTGGTGCCCAGTGAGCGGTTCAGGGAGTTCAGGATACTGGCACTAGGTACGGTGAGGCCGTCCAGTAAGGTTGGGCTGCGATTGGTGAGCTGTTCATCCAGCCGTTTGGCTTGGCGTTCATTGCTCGTCAGGCGATCACAGATCTCTGCGTGTTGCTGTTTGGCCACAGCCTTGTCGCTGTAGCCCTTGATGGCTTGCGACTGCTGGTCAATATGCTCATCGAGGCTTTTGATGATTTCCTTACGAGGCGCGCCGTCAGGAAACTCGTTCAGGGTGGCGTATGCCGCATTGATGTCCTTGCGTAGGCGCTCTACCTGTTTGCCGGTGGCCTTCACCTCGGCAGCGGTATTGGTAACCGAATTATTGGTGTCTCGCTTGATGCCACCAAGGGTCTCTGCGCGGTTTTCAGCCTCGTTGAGAGCCGGGGAGGCTTTCTCCAGCGCCTCCTGCAGGCGTCCCTCCTCAACCTCAACGCTCTCATTAAGATCCGCATAGGCTTTGGCCGCTTGGCCGCGCAGTTGCGTCTCATCCTGGAACGTCTCGTCAAACTTCTCCCAGCTGTCGGAGGCGTTGCGGATGCGAGTGATGCGGTCGCCTTCCTCACGAAGCTGGTATGCCTCTTCTACGATAGCATTGAGGTCGAGCTGCAATTCTTCTTCTTTCCGGCTCTTCTGGCCCTCGATGATGGTAGCCAGGGTATCCGGCAAGGTGCGCTCGTCCGACGCGGAGATATCGAATGCGAGGTGCACGAGCTTGCGCCATGCATCCATCTCCCGCTTGCCGGCGCCATTACGCAGGGGGAGCAGGCTGTAACGTCCGGCTTTCTTGTCATAGGGCTGGTTGGTGAACAGGCGCTCCAGAATGGTCTTCGGGTCACTCAGCGGCTCACCTTCCATCTCACGCAGTACCGTCTTCACCCCCTGCAGGGTCATGCTCTCGACCGGAGCGCCGATTCCGCCGTCCCCGCCAGCATCGACATCCCAGAATAGCGCTTCGAGCCTTGCATAAGGAAAAGGCACCACCAGGCGGGCGTATTCCATCTTGTCGGTGGCACCGCCACGATGCAGGACAATACAGAAGTCGCCGTGAGGGTTCTCGGCTTCAAGTATGATGAAGGCGCGGTCTTCCGGGAAGTAGTAGCGAAAGCTCGCCATCCCGTCATAGAGATTGCCGTTGGTGCCCCGGAAGTTGAACTTGCTTCCGCAGTTTCGGAAGTTAATCTCCGGCAGGAGGAACAGCTTCAGGGCGTTGAGCATGGAGGTCTTGCCCAGATTGTTTTCGCCGAAAAGCGCGGTGTGCTGGTCGATGCGGATCTGGGTATACGCAAAAGCCGCGCTGTTGACGAAGACCAGTTGCTTGAAGCGGAAGGTATCAAAGGTATCAAAGCCCAGATTCATCGGCTTGCCTCCGTAGTTGGCATGGGTAGAAGGTAGGTTTCCTGCTCGAGGTGCTTACCCGTAGTGCGGATCAGGCCACCTACATGAGCGCAGGGCGGTGAACGGCGCATGTGAATGGCTAACTGCTGGCGCTGCTTCATATTGAGTTCTCGCGTGGAAGCACTCAGGCGCTCCCGAAGATCTGCTGGTGCGAGAAAATAGAGGGAAGGGAGGTCGCCCCGCTTGTAAAGCGTGTCACACATGCGGATGCCTCCGGGGTCGGGGTCAAACAGGCAACCGATTTCCCGGTACTGCTGGAAAAAGGGGGTAAGCAGGATGTTCGTGATGCTGTTACCACTGCCGTAGAGGATATCAGCCTCCTGCCAGACCGGGCTTAGCCCACAGACAGGGAGAAGCGAAAGCGTACCGTCAATGCTTAGGAAGTTCTCAAGGTTCTCGACGATGATCAGCCGGTCGGATGGGGTGCTCCCCGGTGGTGCGCTGATCTCGCCTTTGTCATCCACCATAACGACGTGCGGGTGTGGCTGGCGCTTGCTACGCACAGTCACCATGGCACCGCTAACGCGAGCGCCGTGGCTATTGCCCATTCTGGACTGCTCAACCCGAGCCACTTCATGGCGATCTTCCACCTTGCTTTGCCACTGTAGCAAAGTGTCTTGATCCACCCCCAAGTATCGCACTCGGTCGCTCCGGACATGCTGTCGAGTGGCATTAGCAAGCAGTTGATCGATGTCCAGGCCGAACTGGTCTGCTGCCTGATGTAGTTTAGGTTCAGGCAAAGATTCTTCTCGCGATAGTTTGTCGAGGTAGCCCAACATCTGGCTTCGAGAAATGCGCCGGTTTCCCATCATCGAAAATCGTGTTCAATCGGTTGCTCGTAAGTGATCGTGACCTGCCTGGATGACTTGGCGATACGTCGATCCATGCCCCGAGGAAGCGCTGCATTTTGATCTCGGTTGATAACATCCCGACATACCTGATACATGGCTGGCGCTGCATCTCTCAAGCCCGAAAAATCCAGGATCATTTTGCGATAAATGGCAATATTTGCGTAGGCGTGAGTTACTTTCGGGGCACCACTCACAATCGGCAGGGCGACTGCTCTTGACGCGCCTTCCGTGTTCTTGCCAATCACAAGAATTTCAGGATCGCGTTTCAAATGCTCGTTATTCATAAATCGAATTCCTATCACCAAATTGACCGAACGTGCTTATACGCCCGGATGTTTTCGTCTGCTGTTACCAGCGGTACATTGAAGTGCCTCGCGAGGGCAGTGATCATCCGGTCGGCTGGGTCTTTGTGGAAGTCACCCGGCAAACGTGTCGACTCAACGCCCACGACCTCATCAACGGGCACAAACCTCACGCCTTCAATTTCACGTACAGTTTCAAGCCAGTCATCGAGGTTCATCCCCAAAGTCAAACGGTCACGCCCAACAAGCAGGGCAATCTCCCACGCCGATATGGCAGATACCAGGATGATTCCGTCCTCATCCTGCTGCTCGTGATCTATTGCCGCCTTTGCGTCCGGGGAAAGCTGGCTGTCACCGTTTACCCACCAAATAAGGGCGTGAGTGTCGAGAACGATCAATCCAGAGCCTCCCAATCGTCTTCAGCAACCGGCTCTGTCGGGTTTTTGAACTCCAGAACACTTCCACGCAACCGCTCAAGCGGTGACCGCTTATCGCTCCGAAAGCGTCGAATCTCCACCGTTGGCTGGCCCCGATCTGTAACCACTACCGACTCGCCAGAAGTTTCGACCTTGCGAAAATACTCAAGCGCCTTTGCCTTGAACTGTGATTTCGTTACCTGTTCCTGATTCATTGATACACCGTAGTCATTGGGTATAGTCACCACTATAAAACAGCCTAGTGACTATGGCAAGTGGTCATTAGTGATCGGGGCTTTTAACCCCGACCAAATTGACTGAAATGCTGCTTTGATCCTCGGCAGATTAGGGTCAATATATTCAAGGGTCATATCCGGATTCCGGTGGCCCAATATCAGCTGTATCAACTCAAGATCATATCCTTTGCGATCCAGCCAGGTCGCCAATGTCCTGCGCCCAGAGTGGCTAGATCCGTAGTTTAAGCCTGCCCCCTTGAGAAGTTCGCGCACAAGATTTTCCAGCGACCCACAAACTTTTGTCGTCACAATCTCACCGGTACCGGTCTTGTACTTTTTATCGTTGAAGGCCAGTCGTCGCCAGGTCTTGCCGCGCCTACCAAGAATTAGGTCAGATTCTGGCTCAAGGCCACCATACGACCCATCTTTCGATATGAAGGCACCCTCAGCCACCCGTTGGTCTCGCCATGCAAAAAGGGCCTCTCTGTGTTGTCTGGCCAGGATAAAGCCGGGTCTGTGTTGGTCAGTTTTGGTTGTTGGCCCGCGAATAATGAACACTTCCTTGAGCGCTCCGTCCCGGTAGAACACATCGGAGACCTTTAGGTGAGCCACCTCGTTTACGCGCATACCGCTTCCGAATAACATCCAAATCACCGCAATATTTCGACAGCCAAGGTCACCACGCGATGCAGCCCAGAGGATATGGGCAAGCTGTCCAGGGCGATCAACTACCTGAGCTTTGCCCCGACCATGTTCAGGATCAGAAAGTAAGCGGCGGGTGGGTCTGAGCTTCGGCAATTTGTGCCTCCTTTGTTGGTTTTGGTGCCAAATTCCAATGTAGCACGTTAAACCATGCCAAAACCGAGGGAGACCCTGTCGAACCAACCTTCATGGGAAAATAAGGTCGGGTGCATCACCCATATATATGCCAGGTATTCCCGTAATTTTTCCTTCCCGCGCGAAAGACAATGCTCTGGCAAAGGGCATATATTTTATGGTGAATGAATGACCTGCATC
>Ga0307963_1001532_pt1 | contig 17717 bp, 23 predicted proteins | sample OrgLakmetagen594_FD_201829 | JGI IMG/M metagenome (GOLD analysis project Ga0307963, IMG submission 201829) | Saline water microbial communities from Organic Lake, Antarctica - #594 | ecosystem: Environmental > Aquatic > Non-marine Saline and Alkaline > Saline | place: Antarctica: Organic Lake...
AGGTCAAATGGTGATGCTTGCCCCTTAGGGCGACGGGGTTCCATTGGGGAGACCCAGAAATTACCGCATTAAAAAGTCTAAGTATTGCGAGGTCCGAAAAAACTTTATTTATTTTCGGCTTGACTTACTGCGAGGGGCCTCAATAATTATTTAATTACTCGCAAAACAACCAAGCGCAGTACGGTATGCCACTTGGAGATCACAAGAGGGTACAAATCGCACATACACACGCACACTCTCGCCCTTTACAAACAGGTCGGTCGAGCCACTGGCGAGCTCAACTCGGCAATGGGCACGCTGAAGCTGGACATGAAGCCGCCCATTGCGCCGTACTTTGAGCTGTTCAAGGTACGCAAAAATAATGGACAGGCAAGGTCAAGCACACAGACTGTGCTCATGGGTTTAAGAAAGCGGGGCATGAGGCCACTTGTTGCGCCACACTTTCTGGTCACTCAGGGCCACACTCTCAGGTTACTCAAATTAATCAAGGAAGAACATAGTTGGGCAGGTGAAGCAAGCGTGTGAATTGACAGGTTTGTTTTAACTCATGCCAAGCTTGCTGGACAGAAGCCCCTCCTTTGGCGAATTACGATCGAAAGCATCCTGTATCCACCTGCATCCTGCACCTGCATCCTGCATCCTGCACCTGACCTGCACCTGCACCTGCACCTAACCTGCACCTGCACCTGCACCTGCATCCTGTATCTGCCACCTGCCTTTGCTTTCAAGGTGTTACCCTGTTTGTTACGATTCAGGCGCACCACGCCATCAATGAGGAGCTGTTCTACCAGGAGATGGCAAAGCCTGAGCTGGAGCCGCGAGAGCCCCTTGATTACCTGGTAACCACTTTACGTTGATTGGAATGAATACCTGGTAACGACTTACGTTGATTGGAATGATTACCTGGTAACGACTTACGTTGATTGGAATGATTACCTGGTAACGACTTACGTTGATTGAAACGATTACCTGGTAACGATTACCTGGTAACGACTTACGTTGATTGGAATGATTGCCTGGTAACAACTTACGCTGATTGGAATGATTACTTGGTAACGACTTACGTTGATTGGAATGATTACCTGGTAACGACTTTACGTTGATTGGAATGATTACCTGGTAACGACTGTACGTTGATTGGAAGGAGCCAGATGTAATGTACAGATTTTCAAGGTGTACTTGTGCATATTCTGCTTGCACTTTGTATACATAGGAGTTCGCAGAAGTAGCTGAGGTGGCGGTTGACACACACTAGTGAAAGGCGTGATGTTTGTAAATCTTGGTGGCTCCTTGTAGTTTTAGCCAGTTGCTATAAGTTGAGGCAGGCAGGTGGAACGGACTGATGGAGAGGAAAGTCATAATATCCGGAAAACAGTTTTATTATTGAATTAGTTCCTATAAGACCAAGCAGGTGGAACGGACACGCATGGAAAGGCAAAGCAACCTATCTCAGAACTGCAAGGTGCCTTCACACTAAGACTGTAGAGCCACACACTCACGTTCACACGCAGGAGTGAGTTGTTTTGGCCGCACGCATGCACCCCCAACACACATGCACACACTCACGCTCACTTGCAGGAGTGAGTTGTTTTGGCCGCACACATGCACGCACTCACACTCACACACAGGAGTGAGTTGTTTTGGCCGCACGTATGCACCGCCAACACAACTGTCTGTAACTTTGCGTTCATGTGCACCGCAGGTTGAGCAGACCAAGATCCTGACTGGAAAAGTCCAGGAGTTCCTCAAGCTGGGCCTCCCCCTGCAATGGATCCACGGTGACCTGCATTACGACAACGTGCTAGTGGTGAGATGCAGCTTGTTAAATTGCCGAAACTTTTTTTAACGGACGTTACAGCTCCGTATTGTATTTGTATTTGTGGGCGTTGATTGATAGCACAAGTACGATCAGCACGGAAACTTTACGGTACTGACCAACGCAAGCCAGCTCCAAAATGCTGTGTGCAATGTTGTGGTGTGTGGTGTGGTGTGGTGTGGTGTGGTGTGGTGTGGTGTGGTGTGGTGTGGTGTGGTGTGGTGTGGTGTGGTGTGGTGTGGTGTGGTGTGGTGTGGTGTGGTGTGGTATGGTGTAGTGTGGTGTAGTGTAGTGTGGTGTAGTGTGGTGTGGTGTGGTGTAGTGTGGTGTGGTGTGGTGTGGTGTAGTGTGGTGTGGTATAGTGTAGTGTAGTGTAGTGTAGTGCAGTGTAGTGTAGTGTAGTGTAGTGCAGTATAGTCTAGTGTGGTGTGGTGTAGTGTGGTGTGGTGTGGTGTGATACGGTGTGGTGTGGTGTGCAGGTAGTTCCGCTTCCTGTGTAGCTCTTTCGTTTCTGCTTCACTGTACCTGTCAATCACATATTTGGTTGGTCCTGTCGGATGGCGACACGGCGTCTAGCCTCCTCGATTCCTCGACTCCTCGATCTTACTCTTGTGCATCATGCTTTGTGTGTTGTGTATAACACACTGTGTTTCTGTGTATCTGTATCCTGTGTATGCTGTGTATCCTGTGCATCTGTGTATCTGTGTACCATACACTCAATCTTACTCTTGTGCATCATGCTTTGTGTGTTGTGTATTACACACTGTTTCTGTGTACCTGTATCCTGTGTATCCTGTGTATCTGTATTCTGTATCTGTGTACCATACACTCAATCTTACTCTTGTGCATCATGCTTTGTGTATTGTACATCATGCTTTGTGTATTGTGTATCATGCTCCTTGGGGTCAGCTCTGTGGCAATAATGTTGCACTGCACACGCGCACACCCACCCACCCACACACTCACATATACACATTGATTCTAATCTCCAGGTGGGTGACAAGGTGTCTGGCCTCCTCGACTTTGAGTTTTGCTCGTACGACTGGAGAGCCATGGAGCTAGCTGTGGCCCTGAGCAAGTGAGTTTTGAAATGAATAAGCGTACCCTGGTCTGTGTACACATCTCTATGTGACTTATATCACATGTCTCCATGTTACTCTGTGTACACATCACTTTGTGACTTATATCACATATCTCTATGTGACTCTGTGTACACGTATCCGTGTATACACCGTATATATATGGTTCTGGCCAACCCTACTTATATACATGGTTCAAACACGCAAACCTCAAACATGCTGGACCGGACCAGCGTGTCAATGGGCGAGTAGGTTCATTGGGGGAATGCTGCAAGAAGACTGGCATATGATAATAAGGACGCGTAAGTTGCAAGTAATGTATTCTTGTGGCCCTTATGTGTTGGCATTGAGAAATTGATTCACATCAGTGAGAACCAAGATCAAATGGTGGGCACTAAGATTCGACGTGTCAAGCAGTGAGGGTTGGTAGTCATAGGAGAGAAGGGTCGCACAGATGGAGAGGGGTGGGTGACGCATGGCCATCTTGGAATGGCAGCATAAATGTAGGGTTGGCCAGAACCATATATATACAGTGTATATACGGTATTTTTGGCATGGAAATCACCAAATATACGGTCATATACGGTGTATATATACGGTTCTGGCCAACCCTACATAAATGCAAATGAACCTTTTGCCTTTCACTTGTTACAAAGATCAACCTGCACATTTATTACCTCACACAAAGATCGGTTCTTTAGGGGCAGAGCTCTGCTGTCACTTCAACCTGTTGCTGGGCAAATGGTGTAGCACTACCACTTAAAAGTACACTGCTGCCGAATTGATGCGGGGGGTAAAATGTAGTTACGGTACAGCCTGTGCTTGAGATTGTAGCTCACACTTAAGGATAGGAATAGGACAGCTTGGGCTGAAACTTCCAATGGATTTTCACTTTCACGTGCTAACAGGTACGTGGGTGAAGAGGAGCCCCTGCCCCCTACCCTGGACTTCATGGAGGTCCGTACTCTGGTTACTGTGATTTGCGTTATTGTGTGTGCCTGTGCGTGTGCGCAGCAGCGGTTCCACTGCTCTGCGTGTCAAGGGGAGTGTGCTTTTCTTAGAACATTTCTTGCCTGATCTTCATTGAAGTGGCCGAAAAACAGCTCTCGCCTTTTTGGTACCAATGCTTAAAGGAACCTGGTGAGGTCATGCTCGTGTAGGGTTGGACAGAACCGTATATGTACTCCGTACATGACCGCATAATCCGTGAAATATTTGTCAAGAATACCGTATACACACCACACCATATGTATATGGTTCTGGCCAACCCTGCGCACGTGTTGCAACAGCTGGGTGAGCATCCCCTGTTGGGTTACCGTGTTTCAGTTATCGCACAACCTTGCATATGATGAGAAGGCCAGCGTTAGAACATCGAAGTAAGATTCCAAGATACCTTACGTGTCACACCATCGTTGCTCTACCACTGCTCTACCACTGCTCCACCGGTGCTCTACCGTTGCTCCACCAATATCACTCAACCTCTGCTCCACCACTGCTCCACCGGTGCTCTACCATTGCTCCACCATTATCACGTTAGCTCTGCTCCACCGGTGCTCCACCACTGCTCCACTGGTGCTCTACCTCTGCTCTACCACTGCTCTACCGGTGCTCCACCATTGCTTTACCATTGCTCCACCATTATCACTCTACCTCTGCTCTACCACTGCTCTGCCACTGCTCTGCCACTGCTCTACCATTGCTCTACCACTGCTCTGCCACTGCTCTACCATTGCTTTACCACTGCTCTACCATTGCTTTACCATTGCTCCACCATTATCACTCTACCGCTGCTCTACCAAAAATTTTCCATGTGTCGCACCACTGCTCCACCATTGTCATCCCTTACCATTATCGCTCTACCACTGCCCTACCACGTGTCACACCATGAGTGCCCTACCACCACCCCGCCACCACATCGCACCCTGACCCTCCCAAAGCCCACAAGCAAAGTCACTTGTGTATGCACCACTCAAAAAGTCACTTGTATGTGCACCACTCAAAAGTCGCTTGTGTATGCACCACTCAAAAAATCACTTGTGTGTGCACCACTCAAAAAATCACTTGTGTGTGCACCACTCAAAAAGTCACGTGTGTGTGCACCACTCGAAAAATCACTTGTGTGTGCACCACTCAAAAAGTCACGTGTGTATGCACCACTCGAAAAATCACTTGTGTGTGCACCACTCAAAAAGTCACTTGTGTGTGCACCACTCAAAAGTCGCTTGCGTGTGCACCACTTAAAAAGTCACTTGTGTATGCACCACTCAAAAAGTCACTTGTATGTGCACCAGTCAAAAAGCCCCATGCCACTTTTCAGGCAAGCTCTCTTTGTGATCCAATATACTACTATACCGTACAGACTTTATATCACCGCGCAAAAATATCGTTTTTTGCCCTGCGGGGTGACTGCGCGCACGGAAAATATCTATTTTATTCTGGGGGTGCGGGATTGAAAAACGGGGATTTTTGGCGTATTTTGGAGCCTGTCAGGCAAAAGTCCCTGTGCGGGGTTGGTGTAAAATAAATATTTCCAGGGTGCGGGGTTGATGCGGGAGTGTGAAACTAAAATGTTTTTTTGGGGCTGCGGACTGAACCCAAGTCTGTACGGTACATCAAAGTGAGCTGCAGATCCCCATGCGCACCACCTGGATATTCACTCTTTTACATGCACTTGTTTTTGCGCACAGGGCTATGCTGTACACGGCCAGCTGACAGAGCTGGAAGCTGAGTGCATTCCTGTGAGTAACTCCAGAGGGTGGTCAATGGGGGAACTCTGCCCTGTCGGGACTCTGCAGGACAGACTTTACAAACGTGTTGCGGGAGGATCCAAAACTATCCAGAACTTACTGCAGACTGGCGTGGGCGCGTTTCCGCTGCAGCTCTCTTTGCCTCCGTTCTGCTTTCTTAAGATCCTCGCCCAGGATGCCACCTTCCTGCAACTGTCACGTTTCTCTCATTTCTAGGGTTGGCCAGGACCGTATATATACACCGTATATGACCGTATATTTGGTGATTTCCCTGCCAAAACTACTGTATATACACCATATATATATATATGATTCTGGCCAACCCTACTCATTTTGACTCAGATGTAGGTTGTCAGAGGGAAAAGAGGAATACTTGCAGGATAACAGCGTGCTGACAAATGTGTGTAAATGAAGGCACATAGGTTTGATCCTCCACATCTGATCACCGGCACTTTCTAGGAACCCTCATGCTGTGCGAGTCCCATGCTGCTGCTATGACATTTCTAGCACGTGAAAAGTGGGTTAATTAGCCACCCTCATATTTCGCTATCATATTTCGCTGCCGTCATGCATTTCGCTGCGCTACGTCATACTTTGCTGTCATACTTTGCTGCGCTCCAAAATGCGCTCCAGGCTCATTCCCCTGTTAATTTTGCCCCCTTGACCTTCCTTGCCCACTCTGTCTGCTTGCAGGATCTGATTAATCTTCGAATCGCGTCAAACGCAGTGTACTTTACCGGACGCGCTGTTGGTGGGGAGGATTCAATAGAGGCCCTGACCTCCCGTGCCGCCACTTACGCAAAGAGAGTAAAGTGGTGAGTAAGCTGGCATGTATGAAGCACAGATCATCACGCAATATTACACATCTTACTAAGTTGCAGACTTGTGTGAGTTGTAGACATGTGCCTGCAAATGTGACCACGCGTGCGCCCGTTACGCTACCTTTCTTTGCTTTGGTTTACACCAAATAATGAAAGCTTAGCTTTCAGGAGGTCTTTCAGGACAAACGTCCCGCTTGCACTTAAGCTCTGGATTCCAGCATAAGCTTGAAACCATACTTACAACTACTTGCTCTACACAATAAACGTCTGAACTCCAGCACAGGCTTGAAACCATGCTCACACCTATTTGCTCCTGCAAGGTAACGTTATCCCAGCACAGGCACGATACCTCGCTAACGCCTGTTTGTTCTTGCAGGGTGAACGCAAATCGTGACGCGCTCGTGGCTGCCATCAAAGGCAAAATGGCCGCCATCAACAAGAGCAAGGTGGCAGCGTGAAATGGCAGCCAGGCTGGAGTTGCTTGGTGTTGCTGACATGTAACATGTGACATGTGTCAGAGATGCTTGTTTCTGCTGGAGGGATGTGAGCCGGGAATATTTGTGTCTTTGCTTCCCTTTTGTTGCTGCGTTAGCGATGAGAGGTGTCAATGGTGTGGGGCAAGCTTTTGGATTTAAAGACATCATGAAGTACGGTATGTTCACTGGTCTAGTTCAAGTGCTGAACTGGTGTTGGTAGCATTCTCTGATAAAGTTTCTTTTACGATTAAAACGTACTGATTCTGATGGTGACAGGTCGCATAGAATTACTGCCTGTTTAAAGTTTGCTTGTCGGTTGGCTGTTCGTACCTCGTATTGCATTGATAAAATGTACAAGCAGTAGAGGACGCATCAATTTGAAGCAAAAGGGCGGAACACCATTAAGAGCCACCACCACAGATTAGAAAGGGAAAACCCGTGAGATTAGGACTGGCCTCGAATTCCAGGCTCCTAGTCCGCATGCTGACAGCGCTTCAAAAATGCTAACAAAACCAAAAAGGCGCTAGAAATAATCAAGGGAAAAGGGCTAGGCACCCAGCCACAAAAAAGGCCACATCTGGTTGGTTTGAAAAAGTCCTCGTCCTTGAAAAAGTTGGGCTATCTTCATATTGAGGTCTCGTGCAGTAAACAAGAAAGCTGTCACGTATCACAAGTGGTGTGGGAGTTCTGAGAGTGGTCCTAGAGGTTATCCATTTTTTATCCCCTCCTACTTGTACAAGGATTTGGACAAACATGTGTTGAGGAATTTCAGCAGGTTCAGATTGCGTGCACACCATTTGAAAGTGGAGTCTTGCAAATGGCATGGTGGTTCTAGCATTTGTGATTAATGTGAGTGTGGAGAAGTTCTAGGTGAGAAGCATGTGCTTTTCTTTTGCAAGTGTGCTGAAGTGTGCGAGCTGCGCATGAGATACAGAGACCTTTTTGAAGGAATGTTTAAGATTCTGCGTGTATTTGCTCCTTCGAGCTCTGAATTTCTTCCTTTCTTAACTTGTCATCACAGTATTACTGATTTTGAGATCAAAGCACTTCTGAATCAAGACTCATACAGACTCCTCAAGTTTGTGTCAGACTTAGTCTCAATTTTCGACACTGTGTCACGCCCAATCGTTGGCAGCGACAAATCGTGTGACGATCAGTAGAGGTGCTGAGTCTTATACTTTGCAGTGACCGTAATTTGATCTGACAACTGGTTGGTTTTGTTTCACCAGCCAATTGCCATCAGCCAGAGACTCGGGCTGTAGGCCATCCTTGTAACCCTTGTGACCCTTCATATTGAGGTGGGAAGACCAGCTGGCGTGCTGTGTGCAAAGGCTAACAAGATGTTCGTCCAGCAAAATGTATTCCTCGTCCTTGAACAGAGTGCCAGCCACGTTTTTCACAGATCCTGAGCTCATAAGGCCTTCATTTCCTGTATTGATGCATTACATTATATAATCTGTCATTGTAACCTACACCCAATTAGAATGACGTGCCAGGCAGACGTGCCAGGCAGACGTGTGATCTCGGCCTCATTGTTGTTACACCTTGATAATATAAACGAACGAACAAATAGAATCGGAGACCTTACACGGCACAGGGTCTCTTGAGGATCCCCTCTAATGGTACCTCTTAGAGTTCACATGTTGTCAATTGATTACCAAAACTATCAAATCCAGAAGATAAAGATTATCAATAAGACTGGCCATCCAGCTTATTGAGGAACAAGACATAAAGAAACTCTCAACTGTCAACCAATTTAACTGCTCCGTCACACGATTTGTCGCTGCCAACAATTGGGCGTGACACGTGCCAGGCAAAAGCTGTGCTCGGAATGTTTTAGCAGTCCTGCAGATGTGGCTTTTCATTCATCAATTAGCTTTCGCTTGACGCTTTCTTTACGCTTACTTCTCTCCTTCATTTACATTAGGGCGTCGCGTTACCCCTCACAGACCAGCGTGCATTAAGCCTGATCTCATAAGTGTTGTATTAGAATCCTTCTCAAAAATCAATCAGGTAAAATGTAACTAGCTTAGATGTACAAGGTTGGCCCCAAACCTTTCACTCTCAGAGTCTGTCTGCTAAATATCTTCCAAATTTAATACCTCATAAAGTAAACAACAAACAAGCTTGATAGATAACAAGCTGGAATGGGAAGCTCAAGTGTCACACTCAGTAATTTAAACCGACACCGGGACAACGAAATCGTGAGTGCAAGAGAAATGAACAACCTGTGCCAGGAGAACTGTCAAAAAGAGACTCGAACCAAAACATGATCAAGCACGACTAGTAGGGGTGATGATGTCAAAGGGGGGTGGAGAATGCCAACGTTCGAACCTAAATCCTGCGATAAAATGTAAAAAAGCAGTGTCCTGCACGCTTGTAAAAGCTACAACCTCTACAAGCTGTCTGAGACTTGCGTCGCCCCAGCTCCCACAAACATCCCATCCTCAGTGCCACGCACCCGCTCAGCCTGTGTGTACATTCCGTGTGGGTGTTACTGAGTGCGTTAACATATGTATGTTCGTGTGCGCATGTGTGTGTAAGTGTGAAAGAGAGAGAGAGAGATTTTTTTCTAGCGCAACAATTAGACAAGCACACTAAGACAGTTTCATTTCAGTAATGATGAAAGACTGTACACACACGCTAACCTACCCCCTCCCCCCTTCCACACACACGCACATATGCACACACACATACGCATGTACACACACATACACACGTATACACACACACACACACCAGCCTACAGACACAGGGTTGACCAGAAGGTAGAGCATGTGCATCATATATAGTGGGAAAGGAATATGAGTGAAACATAAACACAAAAGTATGCTCGCAGTTCACTGGCCAAGACGCACAAAACCAAACAGGTTGATTCTACATTCGCACCTCAGCCAAAGTTGCTGCTGCTGCCCTTGCCCTGCCATTGGCAGCTGCGCTGCTGCTGCTGCTGCCACCTCCTCTCGGTGCACCCCCTTTGCTTCCGCCCCGGTTAGCCTGGGTTGCACACAACGCACACATAAGAGACGGTAGGTCAGACAATGCACACATCAGAGAACAACAACTAGAGAACATCACGCAACATGATATAGAGAACAACATCAGACAACGCACACATCAGAGAAGGTGGGTCAGACAATCAGTCTCTCCCCAGCTCTTGCCCTGGCCAATTTGAGTGACTGATTAAGAAAGTGCACTAGGAACAAATTGACCCTTCGGGGGGCATCATTTCCCGCGATCGAAATGCGAGAGATCGTGCTCATGAAACAAATTTCCCCAATTAGGTTCGAACTTGTTGCGAGTAGATCGTCATTTGCTTTTTTGGGGTAGACGCGGGCATTTTCAATGTGAGTGTGAACATAGAAATGAATCTTGGACCATACGACTGCGTAAAATGGAGGCAGTCCAGGCAAAACAGCCCGCAGGAGGGGGGTAAAAAAAAATCGTAGACAGGCACGTCCAAATTTTGGGCCTATGGCCCAAAATGACCACCCACCCCCCCAAACCCCCCTTCCTGACCCCCTACATTAATAAAAAGGGTGTCATTCTGCACAGAATTAAAGCGTGCATTTATCTGTCTACTGATCATTTCAGGATAGCAATTTCTAGAGGAGTTGTAGGGCAAAAACTGATATGCACACGCTCTTGCACTGACCACCTAAATGGTGCACAAGCCCAGCCAAACCCTTTGCCAAAGTACATTTTTACTTCAGTTGTGCATTTGTACATGTTGCAACACATGAATTGCAAGTTTGGAATCATTTGCTGGTAGTTTGCCTGAACACACCCCCGCGGCCTACGTGGGGGCATTCCATGCATATCTGTGACCAAGCACCCAGACCCCCCACTGTAATCAATTCACCCAACAAGGGTGCCAATTGACTGGGCTTGAGCTGAGGATTCCAAAAATAAAAATAAAATTTTGTGGGAGTGGCCCAGAAAATGTCTGGAGCCCCCCCCCCTATTTTCAGAACCGCCCAAAAACTTGACCCCACCCCCGTGTCCCCGCTCAGAATCGACTCATTTTTATATCAATCAATAGCTCTCGACGCCAGGATACCGAATATATAATTTATATCGGAATTGACACGCCGCAAAAAGTTATGAGAACTCCTGCAGCCCGCATAGTTTTATTGTAGCACGTACGTGCAGCAGCTCCGTTCCACCAAACACGCATCAGATGCCGCGTGTGTGTTATTGGTATGTGACAGCTGAAACTATGAATATTTATGGCGTCCAAGATTCAAGGTCGTGTAGCTGCAGAAAGAACGCGCAGTTGTCAAGCTACATACAATGCAGGTAATTAAGCAACCTTTGCTTTGCATCGTTGTGAACAGCCAATCTTCTTTAGCTGCTCAGCATCTTATTCCTGTTAGCTGCCCAGCATTGTATTGCTCTTAGCTGTCCAACACTCTTATTCATGCCAAATAATTTTTAGGTTAAGGCGTCTTCCCAATGACGTGCGTTAGAAGTCGTCTTGTGCGAGCTGTCAAGTAGTGTGGTGGGCACCTTTGCGCAGCACAACCTCGTTTTTGGATGGCGACTACTTCATATTTCTGTGCATATCACCTTCAATCCTTGCCAAACATTGCATTCATACATTGCCTTCCTCTCTAGTAAACATTGCCTTTCGCCCAAATGCACTTCTGTACACTTCTGCCCACCCTAACACCACCATTCATTCCCCTGCCGTTCGAGAGCAATCTGTGTGGTCCCTGAGCGTTGCAGACACAGCCTTCCCTAAGAGGAATCTGATGAGCTACACAGGCACAGTGAAAACCCCAGGATCACTAATCTCTGCCACTCTGCCAACACACACCACACCAGCCACAGAATGGTGCGGGCCAACCTTACAAACAAAAGGGAGTAACACCGGCCCGAGTTGAGGCAGCAAAGAGGAGCCTCATGATTCGGTCCGACGTAGACAAATGAACATCCCAGCCAAAGTCGACGCTAAACTGAACGATAAAAAGTGAAGCACTAAGCACCCTTGACATCCCTCACCGTGGCCGGGATTGGAGCTGCAGTGGGTGGGTCTTGAGGAGTGTTGATATATGATTTATGATAGCCCAACCCAACAAAGACCCATCTCCAGCCCAACCAACATGTGTGCCATAAACTAAACTAAAAGGCTGGAAGGCAAGTAAGTGCCCTTGACATCCCTCACCGTGGCTGGGGTTGGAGCTGCGTTGGGTCCTGAGGAGTGTAGGTACAGCTCAGCTGAGAGGGGAGAGGTCCATGGGTGTGCCACCCAGTTAATGAGGTAGTGGGGGCTCACGACTGGGAGGCCGATGTCCAGGGCGGCTTGCACCAGCCTGTATGAATGAAGGCATGCACGCGTAGATCAGAGGAGCATAACTTGCGCAGCTTGCACCAACCTGCGTGAATGAGGGCGAGCATGTGCAATTAAGAGAAGCATCGCCTCTGATGAAGTGGGGGCTCATGACTGGGAGGCCGATGTCCAGGGTGGGTTGATGCACCAGCCTATCGCAACACAGCCTATTGCACCACAGCCTATTGCACCACAGCCTATTGCACCACAGCCTATTGCACCACAGTCTATTACACCACAGCCTATTGCACCACAGTCTATTGCACCACACCCTATTGCACCACAGCCTATTGCACCACAGTCTATTGCACCACAGCCTATTGCACCACACCCTATTGCACCACAGCCTATTGCACCACAGTCTATTGCACCACAGCCTATTGCACCACAGCCTATTGCACCACAGCCTATTGCACCACAGCCTATTGCACCACAGCCTATTGCACCACACCCTATTGCACCACAGCCTATTGCACCACAGCCTATTGCACCACAGTCTATTGCACCAGCCTACATGCACCGGCCTACGTGCACCGGCCTACGTGAGTGAACAGACGGAGCAACAGTTATGATGAGGGGGTGTGGGGGGGTCACGTACGGTAGGCGGCTTGCACCAGACGCTGTCAATTATCGAGTTGGGTGAGTGCATGCGTGCGTGAATGAGTGAGTGAGTGAATAGCAGGTGTGTCTGAGTGTGTGAGTGGGCATGTGTGTCTGAGTGAGCGTCTGTGCGGAAATTTGAGTGACTTTTTGAACTTAAGCACCAATCAAATTGAGCGATACTACTTTTTGATGCCCATGGCAATCCCTTCTCCTCAACCAGCAGTGGCGCATCCTACAAAAACAATCCACAGCAAACGCATAACGAGCCAAGTGGGTGATGTCAAAAGCTGGAGCTCAGCCTGTGCATCACCCCAAGTTCTGAGATCATAGGTAGAACAGGTGGCGCAAACATTGATTAGGTTTTCTCCCCCTACAGGGTGTACTTTTTTCACAGCAGATCATCCAACAGCAGATCAACAATTGCTCACAATTCCACTGCTTGATAAACCACTTTCTATCATAGTATATGGTCACTGCCTTTAAGTTCAGAACCTGGTCGGGCATGTCTGCCCAGCTAATGCGTGGCTAAGCCTATGGTCGACTCACTCATCCACAGCAGCCCTTTTGCCGGGGGAGATTCACGGCACTGCGGGCCAATGTGTCTCCTTTTCGTTAATTGATGCAGGGAGTGTTTTGCTGCCTGCATAGTTCTTCTTTTTCTCACTTTCACAGCAGCCCTGATTGCCTAAAGCATATGTTCATTGTGAATCGTTGAACTACTAGTCAGCATGGGCGTGGTCAGGTCTGTAGCTGCAGCGTATCATTGATCACTCCAAGCCATCCGTCATTCACTGTCTTTAAGCATCACCTGTCGGTGGAGGGCTTGGTGGGGTCTGCGACAGCCATGATGGGAGGTGAGGTTGGCTGTCCGCGTGCTGCTGCCCCCCTGCTGCTGCCATCAGCTCTCATGGCAGCCTGCCATTACACACAAGACACAAAAGTAAGTGGTTTTGTGGCTGCAGTGAGCGATGATGTGGATGTTGGAGCAATGTGTAACTATGCCATCAGCCCTCATGGCAGCCTTCCATTACACACAAGACACAAAAGTAAGTGGTTTTGTGGCTGCGGTGGCTGCGGTGCTGTAACTACACAAGACACGAAAGTAAATGGTTTTGTGGCTGCGGTGTAAGTTGATGCTGTAACTACACAAGACACAAAAGTAAATGGTTTTGTGGCTGCAGTGTAAGGCCATGCTGTAACTACACAAGACACAAAAGTAAATGTTTTTGTGGCTGCGGTGTAAGGTTATGCTGTAGCTGCACAAGTGTATGTACACAAGTGTGTATGTACACATGTACACAAGTGTATATGCTGTAGCTACACAAGTGTATGCTGTAGCTACACAGTGTAAGGTTATGCTGTAGCTACACAAAAGACGGGAGGGATCCCTTTCCACTGCTACTGCCGCCTGCACTCGTGGCAGCCTGCGTTCATACGCACAAAGGCAAGTGCTGTCGCTTAGGTAAAACAGGGTTTCCCCCTTTGCTCTGCTGCTGTCGCCTGCACTCGCGACAGCCTGCGTTCATACGCACAAAGACACAAGTGCTGTCGCTTAGGTAAAACAGGGTTTCCTCCTTGCTCTGCCGCTGCCGCCTGCCCTCGTTGGCAGCCTGCGTTAACGTCTATAGATACAAACATGGATATGATTAGATGGTGCGTCAGTGACATAATAGTCCCCGCACCCACTTCGCTGCTGCTGCCTTCATTGTCAAAAGGCAGATAAAAAACAAAACAAAGCTCACCTCACCTACTCCCCTCAACCATGGCCACATGCCTTTCATGTACAAGCACGCACCCCCCCCCATTCCTGCACACGAAAGGCACCCACAATATAACCATACACCCTCGCCTACATAACATTGTCACCATATTCAGACAGCCACATAAGCATGCGCACACGCATCTGAACATATACACATGCACGCGCGCACGCACACACCTGCAGCGCATGCGGCGCTCCCATGCCCTTCAAACGCAAGCACGTGCCCCCCCCTGCTTGCACAATAAGTGCCAGTGAGTCCTCATCCAGTGGTCCAGGGGGGCTACCCAGCAAGGCAATACACAGGCCCTCAAAGGCACCACCACAGCCCTGAATCTTGCGCGTGCGCCAGTGGGCAGGTGCTCCTGTGCGTGGTTGTGTGTGTATGTGTGTGTATGTGTGTTTGTGTGTGATTGTGCGTGCTTGTGTGCGTCTATGTGTGGGAGTGGGTGGGTGGGAGGTGCGTGTGTGCATGTGTGCTTGGGATGTCTATTTGTGGCCAGAATTGGACCTTGCATATGCAGCGCTGACCATGCTGAAGATAAAGCTTCCGCACGAACGATAGTTGGGCTCAACGCAAATGCTTGCCCCCAGATCGTGGATCATGGCCCACAGCAAGGATACGCCCAGATCATATAAGCGCATAGCCTTACCAGCAAACAACCCCCAACATGCGTGACGTGCGTGTAAGTGGCAAGCACACACACACACACACACCCCTTTGGAGATGAGTGGGCTGTCGTTTTCTGTTATCTCACTTTCTGAGCGAGTCTCATACAGGGCACAGGGCAGCAATACAGAGTCACTCAAGGGGGGGGGACACATGCCCTTACGCGCATACCTTTAGAAATGAGGGGGCTGCCGTTTTCATTCATCTCACTCGCAAGGCGTAGTTCGTATGCAGCGCAGGGCAACAAGCGGTAGGCGGCACTGCTGTCGGTAAGGTACCTGTTAACCCAAAGAATGGATGAGGGGCTGTGTTGAGAGGAAGAGGTCTTATATACCTTGGTATATTAAATCAAATTAAGCCAGAGTCTGTCGTGTTATTCCATGCTAATGTATTCAGAGCGTAGGCTTGCTTTGAACACTCTAATTTACTCAAACAACCTTGCCGATTCCATGTCCCAGACAGTTAAGCCCAGGAGCACGTCCCTGGCAGAAAGGTAGGCCGTAACGGTACTGGGTACTAACCAAAGGCGAATTGCCTGTCCATCGGTCTATTTTTTCCCCCATAACTTATATGACTCATTGAAAAGAATAGATTGGATGAGCCTTGCTTCGGGCAAAAGGAGACACTCATTTCGAAAGAGAAGCAGCAGGGGCTGAACGGCTGTCGGTCATATGCCCAGATAAGCACAGGCATGATACAGGAAAGGGTGACAGGCAGCATGCGCTTGTTACAACTCTTTAATTGCAAACAGACATACACATGCACAGAGACACCCACACAGAGAGAGAGAGAGAGAGAGAGAGAGAGAGCACAGGCCAGCAAGCGGTAGACTGGAGGCCGGCATTAAAGTATTAATGGGGCTAAAAAAAGGTGGAATGATTTGGAAGGCGGCAATAAAGAGTTTTTCATGCTGTCATACATAGCACAAAAAGTAACTTTAATATAACTAATCGTTCTTATTGATTGCTAGGGCTACACAGCTGAGTAAATCAATAATTATGATAGGCATGTTGACACAGCTATTACAGGCTACACATACAAGTAAGTAAGCAAGCAAGCAAGCTGATTTTCACACCGTAAGCTCCGACCTTGCAACATGCCTGCCTACGTGTCCCTGGAGTCTCTTCACACACACACACACACACACACACACACACACACACACACACACACACACACACACATGTTTCTATAACTAACGCTGCCTTGTAAAAATTCACACCATCACACCTCTTCTCAACACACACTTCATATAAGTGGAATGTGAACACATATTCCCACACGTACACACCTGTTGCTGTCCAGCATCCACCCCCCTGACGCCATCCCTGCCACCATCTTGTCACTCCGCTTCAAGCTGGGCAGCAGGATGTGGGTCATGCGAGGCTCCCAGCAAGGCCCTGCTCGTATGTTGAGAACGTGTTTAGTGATATGCAGAGGTTGGCCAAAACCATACATGTATACACGTATATGGTGAGTATACGGTGTGTATACGGTGTTTTCAGCAGGGTCATATACAATGTGCGTATACAATTCTGACCAGTTATGTGTACGCACTGACTTGTTGGCTTTTTGACTTTGCTTGGCAAGATATAAGTGGTGCAAGGCCCCCAATGCACTTCTTTTATCTATTATACGTGCGATGTATTTGATTTCGTTGCAGGTGAACTGCATGTGTTATCTTTGAAGATGCAGTATTTGGCTATTATTAGGATTGGCCAGAACCATATATATACGGTGTATATACGGTATTTTTGGCAAGGAAATCACCAAAAATACGGTCATATGCGGTGTATGTATACAGTTCTGGCCAACCCTAGCTATTATGGGTGAAAGTTTGTGAGCAAGTTGCGGTACCGTCGTTGACTGAGGGCAGGAAACACCGTGGAGCATATGAATGGACAGCACACATACACATACACACATACACACAGAGACACATGCGCACACACACATACACACACACTCTATTCACACATGCACGACCCAAAGTTCTTCAACACACCAGCCCCCCGGCACAGCAGCGGCCCCAGCGCACACAGCGTGTTCATGCACAGCACTCACCCAATGCATACTGCACCCAACGCATACTGCTCAAGCACCCATGCTTACTGCTCAAGCACCTTTTTTCCTTTGTATCTGAGCTTATGCATTCATTGTTGACTGGCGAGAACCGTGATGATAATGACTCATTATCAATTCAAAAGTTGCTGGAACCTGAATATCTTTGTCACACTTTTTTCCTTGCAATAGCCCAACAATCTGGCTAAAGGTCCCATGTAAAAATCAATCGTCCCGGAACTCACCGTCCAGCACAGTCGCCCCCAGCTTACGAAGCGCAAGTGCCGCACCCTTCCGCTCTTCCTTCAGCATGCCGCTCAATCCAAATCCTGCACTTGCACGCAGCACCGCCC
>Ga0307963_1001536_pt1 | contig 17705 bp, 19 predicted proteins | sample OrgLakmetagen594_FD_201829 | JGI IMG/M metagenome (GOLD analysis project Ga0307963, IMG submission 201829) | Saline water microbial communities from Organic Lake, Antarctica - #594 | ecosystem: Environmental > Aquatic > Non-marine Saline and Alkaline > Saline | place: Antarctica: Organic Lake...
GTGGGTGTGGGTGGGTGGGTGGGTTAGAGATTGAATTTGGTCATGTGTTTGGATGAGGGTGGGTGAGGGAGTGTGCATCTGAATCTGGCACTGGCGAGGGTGTGTGCGCTGGGCTTGCAGGCGGGTGAGCGGGGGTGTGTGTGCGTGTGTGTGTGTGTGTGTGCGCTGGGCTTGCAGGCGGGTGAGCGGATGTGGGTGGGTGTCTGGGGGTGTCTGGGGGTAAGGGTTTGTGTTGAAAGGAGGGCACACCATTTTTGTGTGGGTGGGTTAGAGATTGAATCCGGTCATGTGTGCGATGAGGAATGAGGAATGAGTCATTACTATTGACTGACTGTGTGTCGGTGTATCTCCCTCCACAGATGTGCGCACATTAAACGCTGGCATTTGTGCATCGATGCCTGCATTGCTTTGCGTGACACGACTGCGTGCAGTTTTTTTCTTTTTCTTTTTTTGCTGGTGCCTTGACTCTTGATTTCGAGCATCGAGGCCTCTCTTAGAGCGTGTGCATATGCGTGCGCATGTGTGCGCATGTGTGCGTGCATGTGTGTGTGCATGTGTGTAATGACTGTGTATGTTTGTTTGTCTAATCCCAGGGGTGAACACACGTGAGAGGCTGGTATTTAAGCATCGATGCCTCTGTCAATGCGTGTGTGTGTGCATTGTGTGTGTGTGTGTGTGTGTGTGATGACTGTGTGATGACTGTGTGTGACGACGACTGTGTGTAATGTGCTCACTCCTAACCAGATGCCTTTGTTGGTTGCTGTGTGTGTGTAATGACTGTGTGTGGTTACTTTCAGGGATGTGCGCACACGAGAGGCTGGCATTCAGGACATCCACCACAAAGTGCGACCAGATGAAGTGGAGCTCATTCGCAGAGAGTACGCAGCCAACAAGGGATGGGAGGTGAGGGGGAGTTGTTCAATAATTTGATTTCATACCCGATTTGGAGCTTTAAGTTCAGTGGAGCATGAGATTTGTAAAGAGTACGCAGCCAATGAGGGATGGGAAGTGAGGGGGAGTTGTTCAGAAATTTGATTCATGCCCGATTTGGAGCTTTAAATTCAGTGGAGCGTGAGATTCGCAAAGAGTACGCAGCCAACAAGGGATGGGAGGTGAGGGGGAGTTGTTCAAAAATTTGATTCATGCCCGATTTGGAGCTTTTAATTTAGTGGAGCATGAGATTCGTAAAGAGTACGCAGCCAACAAGGGATGGGAGGTGGTATGGCAATAAGGTTTTGAATCTGAAGCGGAGCTCATTTAAAGAGACTTCATTGTTTGTCATTGGTGCATTCCAGGATGACTGTGCTGGACTGCACACATCAGTGCATTCCCACTCACTGGTGCGGTGGTGGCAGTGCATTCTCATTTCTCACTCATTGGTGCGGTGGTGGCAGTGGTGCGCTGCGTTCTCAGGATGACTGTGCTGGACTGCACACATCGGTGCATTCTCACTCATTGGTGCGGTGGTGGCAGTGCATTCTCATTTCTCACTCATTGGTGCGGTGGTGGCAGTGGTGCGGTGCATTCTCAGGATGACTGTGCTGGACTGCACACATTGGTGCATTCCCACTCATTGGTGCGGTGGTGGCAGTACATTCTCATCTCTCACTCATTGGTGCGGTGGTGGCAGTGCATTCTCATCTCTCACTCATTGGTGCGGTGGTGGCAGTGGTGCGCTGCGTTCTCAGGATTAATGTGCTGGACTGGACAGGATTGCTGTGCTGCAGACGATTGGCATACAACTTTCATATGGACCTGAGCTAATACATATGACTTTTGCGCTGGCCCTTGCCATAAATTGTTAAAACATTTACCGCAAGCAGCGCGACTCGAAGCTTTGTTGTTGATGTTTGTAGGCTTGTAGGCTTGCATTACAACTTTCAGCGCTGTTTGTATGGTATTACAAGAGCCTTGTTTTGTGCCTCCTTTTGAAGTCGGCTCTGTGATGAACATGGTGTACAATTTCCCCCACTATGCTCTATTGAGAAAGTCGGCGCTATGATTTGACAAATACATTTTGTATACATGCACAAACGTTAGTCGTTCTGGCTCATTGTATGCAATTTTAATATACCTATATCGATCCTTGCCTGTCATGCTATGCAAACACAGACCACGCTAACCCCAATTCAACACATTAAACACACATGCGCTTACGCGCTAATGCGGACATGCACACACACACACACACACACACACACACACACACACACACACACACACACACACACACACACACACACACACACACAAAGAACACACACACAAAGAACACACATGCACACACACACACATACACACACACACACACACACGCGCGCAGACCTTCATCTCATACGAGGACCCACGGCAAGACATCCTCATAGGCTTGTTGCGATTACGCAAGGCTGCGGGTGCGTTTTTTATGTACGCCTAGGACTGGCCAGAACCACATATGTGTGTTGTGTGTTGTATGTGCATTTTTCGAGGTTTTGTAGTTACGGCCAAACGCGATGCTGTATATAAAATCACGGCCAAATGCGATGCTGTATATACGCGAGTGTGGCTTTTTGTGTGTCAAACACAGAGTATGAGTATGCACTAGTCAGACGGCCCATGCCGTGGGTGATGTTGTGTGTGTTGAGTTTGAATGTGTTGAGTATGCACTAGTCAGGCGGCCCATGCCGTGGGTGCTGTTGTGTGTGTTGAGGTTGATTGTGCGTTTCACATGAGATTATTCGGGTGGGTTGTGCCATGGGTGCTGATGTGCTGATACACAAATGTGTGCCCCTCCTATTAGATGATTCGTACAAGATCAAATAAATGAATGAGGGCAAGATGGCTGATCAGCTCCATGCTTTCAAACACTACAAGCCGCAAGAGTGTAATGGAGCCTCTCTTGTAGTGATGGCAACTCACGTGTTTGACGGAAGCGTGGAGTGTCTTTGCATACGTAGCCTACAGGCTATCTGAAATATGCGAGAAGCGTTCAAAAGTCAAATGTCCAACATCGTCGTCACAGGTGCTGACTGTGTTTGTGTGTGTGTGTGTTTGTGTGTGTTTGTGTGTGTGTGTGTGTGTGTCGCAGGTGCTGACTCAACCAGGCAACCTGAGCTGCATGGGCGTTGTTCCATTGTGCGTGAGCTGCATTTGATTAGGTGCTGAATGTGTGTGTGTCGCAGGTGCTGACTCAACCAGGCAACCTGAGCTGCATGGGCGTTGCTCCATTGTGCGTGAGCTGCATGTTAACAGGTGCTGAATGTGTGTGTGTCGCAGGTGCTGACTCAACCAGGCAACCTGAGCTGCATGGGCGTTGCTCCATCGTGCGTGAGCTGCATGTGTACGGCACGGCAGTGGCGGTGCACTCCAGGGACACCAGCAAGTTCCAGCACCAAGGGTAGGGTCATCATGTTTTGCACCATTGGTAGGGTGCGGTGTCGTATACAGTGGCTTGTGCTTTGGTTCAGTCACTCTAGAAGTATACCAGCAAGTTCCAGCACCAAGGGTAGGGGGGTGGACGACTGGCACAGTGGCTTGCGTTTTGGTTCAGTCACACCAACAAATTCCAGCACCAAGGGTAGGGAAGCTGTGTCTTGCACCAAGGTCTGGGTGGACAGTATACACTTTAGCTTGTGTCTTGGTTCAGTCACACCAGCAAGTTCCAGCACAAAGGTTGAGGGTGGGCAGTAGACACTGTAGCTTGTGTTTTGGTTCAATCAATCTAGTGACAGCAGATCAAGCTCCAGCACCAAAGGTAGGTCAGGCGTTTGGCACAGTAGCTTATGTTTTGGCTCAGTCACACCAGCAAGCTCCAGCACCAAGGGTATATTTGGTTTCCCTGCCAAAAATGCCGTTTATACACCGTGTATATATATGGGTAATTTTCAGGCATATACATATACATATATATATATAGGTTCTGGCCAACTTTAATGAATAGCGTTTGAATGGTGGTTGCAGTACTGACCTGACGTCGTTTTTCTCGCTACATGTTATTCTGCAGGTACGGCACGCTTCTGATGGAGGAGGCTGAGCGCATTGCACGCTTTGAGCACCGTTCCAAGAAGCTGGCAGTCATCAGCGGCGTCGGAACCCGCCACTACTACAGGTGTGCATGGTGTGTATGGGATTGTATAATATATATATTCACACAGGTGTCGGTCTCTGCGTTGGATCTATGCAAGGAAGGAGGTCCGTCTTGGATGACATCATGAGCACTGTCTCCACAAAGCATCATTGCTCAGGGTATGGGTTGACTGATGACTGGTGCAATCAGCTCAGTGAGCAAACAAGGCACGCGAATAGTGATCCAAACAGCTGACTGGATGTCACTGACTGGATGTCACTGGATGGATGTCACTCACTGGATGTCACTCATTGGATGTCACTGACTGGATGTCACTGACTGGATGTCACTCACTGGATGTCACTCACTGGATGTCACTCACTGGATGTCACTGACTGGATGTCACTCACTGGATGTCACTGAATGGATGTCACTGAATGGATGCCACTGACTGGACGTCACTCACTGGATGTCACTCACTGGATGTCACTCACTGGATGTCACTCACTGGATGTCACTCACTGGATGCCACTGAATGGATGTCACTCACTGGATGTCACTCACTGGACCTCACTCACTGGATGTCACTGACTGGATGTACTCACTGGATGTCACGCACTGGATGTCACTCACTGGATGTACTCACTGGATGTCACTCACTGGATGTCACTCACTGGATGTCACTCACTGGATGTCACTCACTGGATGTCACTCACTGGATGTCACTCACTGGATGTCACTCACTGGATGTCACTCACTGGATGTCACTTACTGGATGTCACACAACTCGTCGCTGCCAACGAGTAAAGCGTGACCACCAAAATGACTGCTTTCTCTAACCAATGTGGAGAGTGGTTTCCACTGCCTGCGTTGGTGTTCTTCCTTATTCATAGACTGATCCTTTAATGCTGCTTGGGATCCTTGTTGTTTACTCCTTCTTGATTGATTTTTTTCTTGGGACCTTAGGTTGAGCAGCCATGCCAGGCTGGAGGCCTTTATAATTCAAATTAAACCAAACCAATGCTGCCTTGGAATCCTTGTTTTTTTACTCCCTGACAGGAAGCTTGGCTACCATTTAGAGGGGCACTACATGGTGAAACTCCTAGACGACCCCCCCTCAAGAAGGAAGCGGCAGAGAGGCACCGCTGGAATGCCGGCAGCTTGCTGACCGTTTTGTTTCTATACTTGTATATAGTATCGTGTTGAAGGACGAACAGCATTTGTTTTTCAGTGACAAACCACAAAGTATCGAGATTTAGCTTGACTAGTAGTGACTGTTGTGTGACTTGCTCCTTACTTGAAAGAAAAAACTACGCAGGCAGTGAAAAACCACTCCCCACGTTAGTTTAGGTATAGGAATTTCTTGAGGCAGATTGTTTGGTACTATCTTTTTCCAAAATAATCGTTGTGATGCTGCTGCAATATTGATCATTCATATGATCGAATGATTGCAAGAGGCAATAAAGTCAAAAATTCAATGGATGCTCTAGCTTTATGCCGTAAATGGGAGGATGTTGCATCAAACAGGGAGGCTAATGGTTACAATGGGGGGCGACCTTCAGCCAGTTTGTTTAGTTTAGTTTGGATTACAAAGGCCTCCAGTCTGGCATGGCTGCTTAACCTATAGGTCCCAACAAATAAATCAATTAAACAGATCACTGAGTTATGTTATTAAACAAAAACTTTGATATCACCTTCAGAAATATTATCAGATGGTTGAACTGATGCCTAATGTTCTGACCTTCAGCCAGTTTGTTTTGCTTGGCTGATCAGCATCAAGAAAATAGAGGGAGGCTAAGGAAAGGGAAAAAAGGGGTACGCATTAAAGAAACCAAATTGAAGAGAATTTCGGTACAGGAATACATCATAGGGAAAGCAGCATATGTTTGTTGAGATCCACGTGCCAAATGCAGAGGATTGAAAGGAATAAAATATGAAAGGCAGTGTTATTAATTGTTTGACATAGAAACACTAGCGAGTCAAGAATACAACATCTCATTGATTCCAAGCCCGTTCCTGACAGTTATTAAAGAGAAAAACATTCAAGGCATGACACCCCCCATACACGTGCACACACACGCACGCACACATATAAGGACGTACATATTTGGTTACTAAACGCAAAGAAAAAAGCAAAAAATGGGCATGTCTGAACAGTTGTTGCAAATAATTACATCACAATTTTACAATTATTTTACATACGCTGCCTAGCAGTCGCACTTTTTTACTGATGGCTTAATCTGTAACCTCAGAACTTTTGAGTAGGAGAATTTGCAGTAGCAGTGCTCCACTGAGGCAAGGGCGCATCTTTATAACTGACTCAATGAGACCACTGGTCTGGCAGCCAACGGCCGGTCAGCCATACTATATCAAGTATAATCGCTGTAGGTAACTTGTCACGACGAATCATGGTACCAGCTTAAGCATGGATTGCAAGTACGAGCCATAGACTGGCCATCCAGCTTATTGAACAAGACATAAAGAAACTCTCAACTGTCAACCAATTTAACTGCTCCGTCACACAATTCACTCTTGTTTTAAAGGAGGCAGAACGGAAAGAAAAGAAAACAAACTCTGGTAATGATCACACATTTAGCGTAATTAATGGAATGAGCACTTGGGAACCAGCACCTACAAAAATTCTCACTGTTGAAATTAAGTCATAGACCACATGATGAGGGTCAGATGAGTTGTGTGCAGAAGCATCCATGCCACAGCTTGTCTGTGGTCAATGTTATTATGTGTAGCGTGTCTTCTTTAGGTTAGTGAAGGTGACATTTTTTGACAACGAATTCACTGAGCTTGTTTTCAAGTGTTTTTGCCTTGCTTGTAAAACACAGTCCAAAATTTTTAGAGAGATCCGTCAGAGGTTCTTTGTAGGCGGTGCCCACTACTTCAATCGACAACATTTTCACTTATTTGTTTCCTTGTCTTGTAACATTGGTCAAAATGAGTCAGTGTTGAGATCTTGCCTTGTCTAGTGATGTGTGATGGAACAGGGTGTTGCATTTCATTATAGCCGCATCATGAGACATTAAAACAATGGATAACTTTTATTCGTTGCAAAGATGCGCAAATATTCCGAAACACACGTATGAATGCAGCTTGAGTGAAAAGTATGTACAAACTGCTGCTTCTATGCCAACCCTCATCCTGTTTCTCTTGGTAACGGACACGATACATACCAGCCTAAAATGTACACGCAGGAGTGACATTTGGATTCCCTGGATGCAAGGATCTGTCCACGTAACTCTCATCTAGTATCTAGCTTCACTAAAGGTATAGAAGTATTGCTAAGTGAGCAACACCTAAGACCCTGCACCTGCCGTGGCACTTAATGTACATGTAGGACAATCAGGCTTGTGCTATGACCCGGTCCACAGTGGCTTTTGCTAAACTAGCAGATATTGTGCCCATGAATTGGCAGCTCTGTCCGTCCTTCTCCGCTCGGTCACGCAACCCAGAAACAAGGCATCGCAATGCTTTGGCCTCTGCAGGGCTGGCCTGTATCGCAAAGGGGAAGAAGGAGGCAGCGATTTGAAGCACATCAGGAAGGAGTAAACACAGGGAGGAACATGCACGCACGCAAGCACGCACGCACGCCCACACACCCTCACCCACACTCACATACACGCACCCACCCACCCACACACGCATGTACCACAGTGTTCCTGCCTCTTAAGAGTCAGTGGATTTCAATAAGAACAAGTGCAGGACAACGGACTACTACGCTAACTATGGCAAGTAAGAAAAGTTATTCAAAGGAACAAACCTCCAATTTCTAGTTAAGGAGGGGGGTATCACACAATGTACACATCTTTGCAAAGTCTGCCCTAGTTATAAAAATTCAATGCAGAGCGCATTTCCTTTTCTCATGTACTCCCTTATTACAACTGTTGATTCAAGAGCTACCTCTGTATAGCACAAAGGATTTCAATGCAGAGCACGTTTCCTTTTCTCATGTACTCCCTTATTATATCTGTCGATTCAAGTGCTACCTCTGTATAGCACAAAGGATTTCAATGCAGAGTGCGTTCCTTTTCTCATGTACTCCCTTATTATACCTGTTGATTCAAGTGCTACTTCTGTATAGCACAAAGTAAAAGTGCTACCTCTGTATGGCATAAAGTGCTATACAGAAAAGTGCAACCTCTGTACTATAGCACAAAGGAAAAGTGCTACCTTTGTATAGCACAAAGGATAAACCAATCATGCAACTAACACCACCACAAGCACACACATATTTTCTCATGTACTCCCTCATTATACCTGTTTATTCAAATGCTCCCTCTGTTTAGCACAAAGGAAAAACCAAACAAGCAACAAACACTACCACAAGAACACGTATCTTGCTTGACCGTTTCAGCCGTGTCAACATTTCCACCTTACCATTGATGCTTAAGATACTACATTACCATTGATGCTTAAGATAGTTGCTATACTGCCATAGCACCATACTACCATAGTACTCAAGGTAGTGTAATAGCTCCACATATCACCTTACCATTGATGCTTAAGATACCACCTTACCATTGATAAAAAAAACAATGCACTAGTCTTGCACGTGGCACCAAATGGCTAAGCACGAGGCTGTCCTGGAAGCTCACCCAGATGGTGTTTTCCTTCATTTAAAACTCACCTTGCCCGCCTCCTGCATCTCTACTGCAGCCCGCACGAACGCACCGAGCCACACAGTAAAGCCGTGGCAGTCGTTCTTTCCAAGATCAGTCTGAAAGCAAGAGAAAAATGTCCAAAAGGTGAGAAAGAACTCCACTATAATGCACTCTCACAATAAGACATAGAGTGCACAGCGCGGAGTAGAATCTCACACCTCTTATGTAGTACCATACACAGGGCAATTTTATAGGGTTAGCCAGAACCGTATATACACACCGTATACGACCGTATGTATGGTGATTTCCCTGCCAAAAATACCGTACATACACCGTATATACCTATAAATGTATGGTTCTGGTCAACCCTACACTTTACCAGTCAGGAAGAAAGTTTGCTTGCAAAGTGTTAACAACAAAAAGTAGGGAACTTGATACATATACTTACATACTTGTCAAAATCGCATATGTATCAGGTTGGCCAGAATTGTATGTATACGCCGTATATGACCGTATATTTCGTGATTTTCCTGCCAAAAGTACCGCATTTATTCTGTATATATATGGTTCTGGCCAACCTGATACATATTGCACAATGAGAGTCAAAGCGCTGCTGGAAGCAGTGCATAACAGGTGGGGATCATCACACGATCCAGAGTCGACACACACACAATCCAGAATTGACACACACACGATCCAGAGTTGACACACACACACGATCCAGAGTTGACACACAAACACACACGATCCAGAGTTGACACACACACGATCCAGGGTTGACACACACACACGTGTCTTTCAGTAGTGTTGTGCCACACAGCGCTCTGAAGCCTTTAGCCATTCATGCTCGTATGAATTGGGAACTCTTGTAGTGTTACGAACAGTGTTGTGCACATACGGCGTCATTCAAAAATGGCACCATAAATAACAATCGTAAATAACGGCGTTACCGTCACTAAGCTCTGACGATTGACGGCGTAATTTACTATTTTCACCGTCAATTTGACATAAATTACGCCGTCAGCGTCATTACCATTGACGCCGTCAAGCGTCAGGTGCACAACACTGGTTACGAATTACATTAACCGGCCTCCCATTGGCCTATAGTATGTTGGAAAAGCAACGGCAGCAAGGGTTGAGCTGGTCGCTTGGCATCACTACCGCCCCCTTTTTAAATTTTGGCCGACGCAAGCAGAAAGGATTAAGTATCAAAATAAGTAAGAATCACACACCGCTCTTACTGCTCAACAGAAAAATAGGATCAAGTATCCAGGAGGGTGCAGGAAGCATAACTTTTGGACGGCATGTACAATCTCGATAAAAACTATATATTCGGAATTCTCTCGTCGATTGGTATATATGGATCCAATCGGAGGGGGGGGGGGGTCCGGGGGGGTCCAGAGTTTTATGGACCCCCCCTCCGAAATTTTACTGGGCCACTCCTACGGAATTATAAATATATCACCAGAATCCTCAGCTCAAGCATAGTCGATTGGGACCTTTTTCAGGCAAATTGGGTTAAGGGGGGAGGGGGTTGTGGAAATGTCCAAAAGTCAGAGGCACACACGCTCAGGTGCAGGCCGCGGAAAGAGTCAAGCCAATGGAGCAGCAATTCACCCCAAAATTGCAGGATTGTGCCAGCATGAGATAGTCAGTGGAGTTCTGAAGAAATGGAAGCAATGTGGGACTGTGCAAGCCAGTTATGGGTGCCTGGTAGGTCACTTGTGCATGGGCGTCCATATCTCAGTTTTTGCCCCATAACTCTGCAACACTTCAACTTCAGGTCTTGATGAGTATGCAAATGGATGCCTATTCGAAAAAGGAGCAGATTGGTACCCTTTTTGTCCGGGTGGGGGCACCGGAAGGGGGGTTTAGGGGGGGGATCCCTCAGGGGTGTCCACCCCAAAAAGTAGACATGCCTTCCGGGAAAAAAACTCCTGAAGTATCATAGATTAAAGTCACACCCGCCCTTAATGCTCAAGAGAAAAGTGAGTAAACATGCAAAAATGGCTGGTCATCTGTGTCGGAAGTTTGGCTCAGCCATTGACTGGCAATGAGAGCACCCCACACAAACGGCCCCTTCTCCAAGAGGAGAGAGCAACGCAGCAAAAACAGAAATCAGGGCTATAGTATCCTACATTGGTTCAGGCAGTGGTTTGACCTGGCAACGAGCACCCCCAACATCAAAAAAGCAAAGTCATTTCTTCCCACTCACCTTGAACAGCCGCCTAATGGCCTGTTCATACAGGTCCGTGACGTCTGTCTTCACAGCTGCTCTGAGGGCAGGCAGAGACGCAGCAGCCTCGTCCACACTCTTCTTAGGAGCTAACAGGGCCAGCACTTGCAGCGGGTCCAATTGGAGCTGCACAGGAGCGCAGCACGCACAGGCAGACGGTGAGTTGTGTTTTGCACAGGGATATGGGACACAGGCAGATGGTGAGTTGTGTTTTGCAGCGGGTCCAATTGGAGCTGCACAGGAGCGCAGCACGCACAGGCAGATGGTGAGTCGCGTGTAGCACAGGGATATGGGACTGCACAGGAGCGCACGCACAGGTAGGTGGAAAGATTTTTGTTCTGGGCTTTGACACAGTTTTGCAGATCTGCACAAGGGTGTACACACAGTGCACAGGCCAGAGAGCACCCACACACATGAGCGCGCACACACACACGCACACACACACGCACACACACAAACACGCACAGGTATGTGAAAGCAACTGTCTACACCCTCTGAAATCCTGTAGGCCAGTAAAAAGGTGAAAGCAACTGTCTACACCCTCTGAAATCCTGTAGGCCAGTAGACCACACTTCCACTCTTTGGTGGGGCTCTCGGGAGTTTGAGCACTTGGTGGGGCTCTAGGAAGTTCGAGCACTAGCTGCGGGTATTCTTCCTTAATGCACACCGCCCTTTAGAAGCGCAGAGTCACGCTTTTTCCTTAGCCCCTCAACAGAGAAGACCTCCTGCACAACAAATTTACGCCGCTCACTCATAGAGTCATGCTCTTCCAACCTTTAATCCTGAGTGCTTAATGGGCTGCTCCGGACCCTGCAAGTCTCATATAGATGAATCCACTGGGATACCACATAACTAGGTTTGGCCAGGACCATATGTATACGGTGTACTTACGGTGGTTTGGCAGGGAAATCACCAAATATACGGTCATATACAATGTGCATACACGGTTCTGGCCAACACTACACACAAAACACAACATACACATTGTGTATATATATATTATATATGCTCAAGGTGTATTCATGCATATGCACGCTATCCACACACCCCCACCTTTGTTGCGCAGTTCAGGCCCTTCCCATCCTTGTAAGCTTTGAGCTGCTCCAGCCCTTCAGGCAGGTGGCAGCCGCCCACTCCCTCAGAGGCCTTGCTTGCGCTTGCACTGCCGCTGCCCCCAGGTTGGATGTACGAAGACCACGCCTTGTCTGCCTACAGGAACAACATTATGAATTGTCCCCAGGTCGGATGTAGAAATTACGCCCCCACGCTGGATGTACGAACTACGCCCCCACGTTGGATGTACAAAGACCACGCCTTGTCTGCCTAAAGGAACAACATTATGAATTGAAAAGCAAAATGTAAAAATTCGCCTACAGAAACAACATTATGAAGTGCACAGCAAAATGTGACCTGTTGGCAAGAGCGTGTGCGTGCGTGCTCTCTCTCTCTCTCTCTCTTTCTCTCTCTCTCTCTCTCTCTCTCTCTCTCTCTCTCTCTCTCTCCCTCTCTGTCTCTCTCTCTCTCTCTCTCTCTCTCTCTCTCTCTCTCTCTCTCTCTCTCTCTCTCTCTCTCTCTCTCTCTCTCTCTCTCTCTCCCTCTCTTTCTCTCTCTCTCTCTCTCTCTCTCTCTCTCTCTCTCTCTCTCTCTCTCTGCGTGTGTATATCTCTCTCTCTCTCTCTCTCTCTCTCTCTCTCTCTCTCTCCATTCAGCTTCTGCAGATACAGCAAGCATCCACAGTTAAGCTCACACGCTCTGTGTCCTTTTTCCCCCTTACTCGCTTTAGGTTGACAATTTCCTTGCAGTCTATTTGCTCAGTCGCCCTGCGCGATGAAGTTCCACCCACAGCAATGTCTAGCACATGCAAGCACACACACATACGCACATACATACATACATGCATACATACAAACACACATACACGCATACACACACATTCATTCATACACGCATACACACACATTCACTCATCCACAGCTGCAGCTTACACCCGCAGTCAACCTGAAACTCACCATCTCCAAGAAGTCCATCCCTAGTAAGATGATACACGTCTTTGGGGACAGAGCAGCAAGAAGCATGAGCTTCGCTTCATGGTCCTGTATACACGCAACAGATTGTTGAGCAAAGTTTAGGTGAAAGCGTGTCCTGTATGCGCAACAGATTGTTGAGCAGGATTGAGGTGAAGGAAGAGAGCAGCGAGCGAAGCATGTTGCAAACAGGTTTCTGAGAAGGCAGGAGCGTGCATTAAGAGTTTGAACTTGGGGTTTACTACTCTGTTTGCATCATTAATAAATGGCTGTTTGAGGGTCACGCAAATAGGCAGAGGTGGTGGTCTTGCCCAACATAGATGGATGGAGAGCAGGAGCAGGAGAAGTTTGTGAGAGGAATGCTGGTTCTTTGGTATTTAAATAGAGCACAAAAATTCGTGAATGGACCGAAAAACAGACACAAAAGGCAAAAATAGAGCACTTAGCAAGCAGGCACTTCAGTGCAGCGCTTCCCCATATCATCATGACATCACAGATTGTGTAGTGCATGTCTCATACGTAAAATTCCCATATCATCATGACATCACAGATTGTGCAGTGCATGACTCAATCGTAAAATTCCCATATCATCATGACATCACGGGTTGTGCATTGCATGACTCATTCGTAAAATTCCCATATCATCATGACATCACAGATTGTGCAGTGCATGGCTCATTTGTAAAGAGCACGACTCATTTGTAAAGAGCATGACTCATTCTTAAAGTGCATGACTCATTTGTAAAGAGCACGACTCATTTAAAATGGGCATGACTCATTTGTAAAGAGCACGACTCATTTGAAATGGGCATGACTCATTTAAAATGGACATATTTTAGCAGGAATGTCAGATGTGACATTACGTCTGGCAATGTATTTACTAATTTGGCAATTGCACATATACAGGAAAAATGAGCAATTTCTGCACACTGGTGATTTGAGGCACGCGATATTAGAACGCAGCGCAAGTGAATAACACACTCAAAGGCAAATACATGCAGGCACACACAAACACACACACACACACACCTGCATGTACCCACCTATCCACCTCCAACACCTTGAGGCACATGGTCAAATTTGAGCCTGATTAGTTTCTCACAAACACAAAAATACGCACTCGCGTTTGCTAGCGTGCCCCCACCCACGCCACACACCTTAAGACGCATTGTCAATGCTCGGGCCTGAGGGTCTTCGCTGCCAAGGTGGGATGACAGCAAGTCATTGAGCTGCTGGCAGAGGAAGAAATGGTCGGTGCCCCTGCAGATGATTGTATGGACAAGTCGACGTCTAATAATGATGCGTAAGAAAGGTGGGATGACAGCAAGTTATTGAGCTGCTGGCAGAGGAAGAAATGGTCGGTGCCCCTGCAGATGATTGAATGAATAAGTCGACGTCTAATAATGATGCGTAAGAAGAGTATGCCGGTATTAAATGTTGGCAGAGGTAACAGCGGTTGTTGTCCCTGCAACTTTGTGTGTGTATGTGTATGTATGTGTGTGTATATGTATATGTGTGTATGGTGTGTATGTGTGTATGTGTGTGTGTATGTGTGTGTATGTTGTCCCTGCAACTTTGCATGCATGGCATTCATGCCGTGAGAAGTTCACAAAAGGTTGAGGAGAGCACAATATTCAGCTGCTGGCAGCGATAAGAGTTTGTTGGTGCCCCTGAGCTGATTCCTGCAATTTTCAGTCAAAGTTATCCTCAAGGCACACACACACACGCACGCACACACACACACACAAACACACACACACACAAGCTATCTTCAAGGTACTGCGAGTAACTTTGCAGAGCAAGCTAATTACTGCTGGCAAAAGAATATGTGATCAATCCTGTTGCCTCCTCCAAAACTACGCTTAGGTACTACACAAATAAAAGAAATATCAGAACAAAAAAAGTCGCCTTTATGAGCAAGAGGAGATCTTAATAGTCACCATTTAAACTCAAAAAATCAGGGAACAAAGGTGTTTCATATCCTGCTCATATCATACCTTATCAAGGAGAATGGTTGCAGCATGCAGTTTTTTGTATTTTTTGAAACAGCTAATGAGGGCAGAAGAGAAATGCATTGCAGGCACTCAATTCCTTGCTTTCCTCCACTGCACATCTTGATGTGATGCAAGCAGAGGAAAGACAGAGAAAGGTGAGCAGAAAAGAGCAAGGGCTCTAATGTGGACACTTCCAACTCCTTGAGCTTATAGATAACGATTAGAATGCTTGTAAACATTTTTCTCATTAATGTCTACTTTCAATTATTCCTCACGTTTCTGCTTTGCGATTGTTCTCCTCCCAGGACCCCAAAAAGAGTGAATGACTATACCTGTCGCTGCGGAGGTACAAATTTTCATTGGATGGCTCTGCAATTGCGTACATCAAACACCTGTGGAGAGGAGAGGAGAAGCCAGAGAACTGAGAGTGGAGCGCTGTGTTATTGTGAGAGTGTGAGAGAGAGAGAGAGTTTGTACGTGATGCATATGTCTGTGTGTGGTGTGTGATCATGTGTGTTGTCATGTGTGCATTGCGCGTCCAAATTAAGCTGCATACGTGCGTCGACCTCTTTATGCATCATTTACTCTGCACCACCACACCACACCAACAATCCGGATCTTTTGTTTTTTTGGACACCAGGTGCTTACCACACTCACACCTGCACATACCATCACGTATACTTGTACAAATATTACATCAATACCTCCCTTGCACATCAGGACACACATCAAATAGCATAAGCATTGCCTCCCTTGCACATCAGGACACAATCATATATCAAATAAAATCATTATCGACTCCCTTGCACATCAGGACACATACCATATATCAAATAAAATCATAATCGACTCCCGTGCACATCAGGACACATACCATACATCAAATAAAATTGGTATAGCCTCCCTTGCACATCAGGACACACAAATATCATTAGCATTGCCTCCCTTGCACATGGGACACACAAAGAATGCACAAGACATCATCAACGACAGGTATAGCCAAAATTAAACTCACCAGCTGTGCAGCATCACCAAAACTAAACTCACCAGCTGTGCAGCATCATCAGAATAAAACTCACCAGCTGTGCAGCATCACCAAAATTAAACTCACTAGCTGTGCAGCATCATCAAAATAAAACTCACCAGCTGTGCAGCATCATCAGAATTAGTCTCACCAGCTGTGCAGCATCATCAGAGTTAAACGCACAAGCTGTGCAGCATCACCTAAACTAAACTCACCAGCTGTGCAGCATCACCAAAATAAAACCCACCAGCTGTGCAGCATCATCAAAGTAAAACTCACCAGCTGTGCAGCATCACCAAAACTAAACTCACCAGCTGTGCAGCATCACCAAAATAAAACCCACCAGCTGTGCAGCATCACCAAAATTAAACTCACCAGCTGTGCAGCATCACCAAAATTAAACCCACCAGCTGTGCAGCATCACCAAAATTAAACCCACCAGCTGTGCAGCATCACCAAAACTCAACTCACCAGCTGTGCAGCATCACCAAATTTAAACTCACCAGCTGTGCAGCATCCACCCAGCCATTGAGCTCAGCTCCGCTGCAGACATGGGGGACCGCCTTGATAGTGCTTGGGAGCGTGCGCTAGGGGTGTAGTCTGCAATCAGCACAAAAGAGTTTGGATTTGTTTGGACATCGTCTGGATTCATTTGAACATCGGGGACCTCCTTTATAGTGCTTGGGAGCGTGCGCTAGGGGTGTAGTCTGCAACCAGCACAAAAGAGTTTGGATTCATTTGGACATCGGGGACGTCCTTGATAGTGCTTGGGAGCGTGTGCTAGGGGTGTAGTCTGCAACCAGCACAAAAGCGTTTGGATTCATTTGGACATCGTTTGGATTCATTTGGACATCGGGGACCTATTTGATAGTGCTTGGGAGCGTGCGCTAGGGGTGTAGTCTGCAACCAGCGCACAAGAGTTTGGTTTCGTTTGGTGTACGCAATTGACTTGGTAAGAACTTGGTTTCTTACCAGCTGGTAGAGCAAGTGCTTTGTGCTGGTGCTTGGGAGCGTGCGCTGTGGATGTTGCCAGTGATCAGTGCAGAAGAGCGTTGACTGAATGAAGCGCTGGTTTGCTTGGCTGTAAGAGCAGGGGTATAGTGCCATTGCTTCCGAGCGTGCGCTGTGGATGTTGCCAGTGATCAGTGCAGAAGAGCGTTGACTGAATGGAGTGTGTAAGGGTGAAGCACTTGAGGTTGCTTGGCTGTAAGAGCAGGGATTGCTTGCTATCGCTGAAGAGCGTGCGCTGTGGATGTTGCCAGTGATCAGTGCAGAAGAGCGTTGACTGAATGAAGCGCTGGTTTGCTTGGCTGTAAGAGCAGGGGTATATTGCCATTGCTGAAGAGCGTGCGCTGTGGATGTTGCCAGTGATCAGTGCAGAAGAGCGTTGACTGAATGGAGTGTGTAAGGGTGAAGCACTTGAGGTTGCTTGGCTGTAAGAGCAGGGATTGCTTGCTATTGCTGAAGAGCGTGCGCTGTGGATGTTGCCAGTGATCAGTGCAGAAGAGCGTTGACTGAATGAAGCGCTGGTTTGCTTGGCTGTAAGAGCACGGGTATATTGCCATTGACTATATAAAACAAATATTTTCGAGTCCAGCTTAACCAATTTTATTTTCGTTTGACCGTTTTGGATGTTGCCAGTGATCAGTGCAGAAGAGCGTTGACTGAATGAAGCGCTGGTTTGCTTGGCTGTAAGAGCAGGGGTATATTGCCATTGCTGGAGAGCGTGCGCTGTGGATGTTGCCAGTGATCAGTGCAGAAGAGCGTGG
>Ga0307963_1001539_pt1 | contig 17697 bp, 25 predicted proteins | sample OrgLakmetagen594_FD_201829 | JGI IMG/M metagenome (GOLD analysis project Ga0307963, IMG submission 201829) | Saline water microbial communities from Organic Lake, Antarctica - #594 | ecosystem: Environmental > Aquatic > Non-marine Saline and Alkaline > Saline | place: Antarctica: Organic Lake...
TTCTGTGCACCTGTGTGTGTGTGTGTGTGTTTGTGTGTGTGTGTGTGAGAGAGAGAGAGAGAGAGAGAGAGAGAGAGAGAGAGAGAGAGAGAGAAGGAGAGAGAGAGAGAGAAGGAGAGAGAGAGAGAGAGAGAGAGAATGAGAGAGAGAGAATGAGAGAGAGAGAGAGAGAGAGAGAAGGAGAGAGAAAGAGAGAGAGAGAGAGAGAAAAAAAAGGAGAGAGAGAGAGAGAGAGAAAGAGAGAGAGGCAAAGTGTGCAGCTGTTAACGGCATATGTGCACAATTACGGCCACAAAAAACGAGGTGTCAGTGCAGAGTGTGTGCAAAGAGAAACATGATGTACAGCCAGACAAAGCACTGCAGCTTTTGGTGGGGCTCTAGTTAATGAGAGCACTTGATCGGGGGCTTTCCTGATGCCTGCTAACTAAGTCCAGTGCAAACGTGTGCTGCTTTTACTTATAGCGTGCACATGCCAAAGCCTGAGGTGACTTTGGTGCAAATCATATGATTGCACACACGTCTTACTTCATACAAAAAGATGCACATGCAAGGTGCATACGCCTACCTGTTTGAACCAGGGCCAATGCTTCACAGATTGTTTAAGCACACGCACTTGAAAATCCACCCACACGCAGGCAACAAGTAAGTAGGGTTGGCTAGAACCGTATATATGTGAACACCGTGTATGACCGTATATTTGGTGATTTCCCTGCCAATGGGGCCGTATATATAGGGTTGGCCAGGACCGTATATATACACCATATATGACTGTAAATTTGATGGTTTCCCTGCCAAAAATACTGTACATATTCCGTATATATATGGTTCTGGCCAACCCTACAAGTTAGCCATACCCTGTTTTAACTTTGTGGGCAAGCACACCTTATACATTGGCAAACACATACACACACACATATATACACATGCCAGAACATCTGCCAATTGCTGTGCAAGCGCACCCTGAGGCACTGGCATGCACACATGCACACGCACGCACGCATACACACACAGCACCCCCCCCCCCCCGCATTCCCCTACCTGGCGTGCAAGCACACCCTGCGACAGGTGATGGATTGCTTGCTCCTGAAGCCACGGCATGAAATTCTCCTCCACGTCCCGTAGCACCTGCGTCAATGCAACATCAGAGGATGAGACGGAGTTCGATCTTATTCATTGACGCAACATCAGGTTGCTTGTTTGTCAGTCGTCAGTCGGTCTTGAACAGTTTGTCGATTGGCGTAAGCAAAACTTTTTGAGTCTATCTGAGTGGGTTGGTCTCATGAGTTGAGGTGGAGTTGAGGTAGAGGTTCGGAATTTGATCAAAGAGGTGTGTGAGTGTATGTGTGTGTGTATGTGTGTCAGGTGATGCGTTGTGTATGTGAGATGTTGGGTAAGTGTTTTAACTGCAACACATGAAATGGCTGCTGTGCTTCTACAGCTACAAAGACAATTTATTAGCAAGGACAGACTTGTGAGCCTGCCCATGCAAGCTCTACCAATTGTATCAATACCTGCCAGCTGTCAGCTTCTTTGCTGATGGTGCAGGGGATGATGAGATTTAGGACATGTCAACTTGTGATAGTACATTAAAACATTTAATGCCTGCGCACACAGAACATCAAACCGTGCAAGCACACAAGCGCACAGCATTGAGGGGGGCTGAGTAAGATAAAAGCGAACAAAACAAGCTCGTTGTTGCAGGCTAATGCTCTCACCGGGTCGTAGAAGAATCCAGACTGTTGAAGCCCGTCGAACACACTGCTGACAATGCCAGACAAGTAGCCTCGCGCAAACGTGGAGGCTGCCACTTTCCTGCGCACCACACGCTCCCGCTCCACACGTTCTTGCTCCTATGGTTGTGTATGTTGATGTTTACATGCACATGTGTGTATGTGTGCGTGTGTTTAAGTGACTGTGCACATGCACGCACGTGTATGTGTGTGAGTGTGCGTTGTGTGTGTATGCATGTGTATGTGTGTGTGTGCGCTCCCTTGGCATGGCCTGCAGGCAGGCAGCCCAAACTGACAAGTGAAGACGGACAAGCTTTCCAGTCCAGCGGGACATTTTGTACAGCCTCAGCAAGAGCGCATTGTCGGTTGTTGTTGTGTCAGATTTAGTTTCAATTTTCGACACTGGTTGTTTTTGTTTCACCAGCCAATTGCCATCAGCCAGGAACTCGGGCTGTAGGCCATCCTTGTAACCCCTTGTAATCCCTTGTAACCCCATTGTCGGTTTGAGCCCGCACCACCTCTACACTCTATAACCCTGCACAATTTGACCTTGGTTTGAGCCCGCACCACCACCTTTACACTCTATAAGCCTGCGCAATTTGACCTTGGTTTGAGCCCGCACCACCACCTTTACACTCTATAAGCCTGCACAATTTGACCTGGTCATCAAACAAGTTGACACCGGACACTGTTGATCAGTGAGGTGCCCCCCAGCCATTCTATCAAGGTGTTTGTTCCTGGATTCTAAGAGCTCTTGCACCAAAGTGACCACCACTTTAGCAAGAGCTTTTCTCTTGATAGCAGCCAAGTTGAAATCATGCAACCTGACCTGCGCAAATCGCCATTCCTTGTCCTTCGTCCTCCTTTCTCGCCTCTGCTATTGAAGTCTCTTATCAAACTAGAAGCGCATCAGAGCACACATTTATAAGCACGGCGCCAACAGCTGTTTCTCCTTCATCTCCTCAGCTTAGCGACACAACAGATTTGATCATTCTACACTGTATTTTCACACACACACACACACACACACACACACCACACACACACACATACACACACATACGCACACCTGTGCCAAGCGCCGCTCCTTCTCCTCGATTTTTCTCTTCTCTGCAGCCTCCATGCGCTGTGTAGCCACCAGCTCTGCGTTGCGAATCTGCTCAAAATGCTCTTGGTGGCTACGCATGGCAGACAGCTCCTCCTCCTCAAGCACCTGTGCGTGTGTGTTGAGTGTAATTGTTTGTATGTGCATTTGTCAAGATATGTGCGTGAGTGTGTGTGTGTGTCAAAGTGCTCGCACAGGCTACACTGCATGACAGTCACAACCATACCAACCTGTTTATAAGCATATAACATTTAATGCCTCTGTACACACTATGCACAAACAAACAAGCAAACACAAACACATACCTCCATGAGGCCCTGCTCCAGCACCTTGCCCATGAGCACCTCCAGAATAGGCTCCACCTCAAAGTTAAAGTCAAACAAGTCACCTGCAGTTTGGTTTAATTTGCAACACACTACTGTCTATCTCTCTGTGTGCGTGGCCATGCTTTTGAATCTGAGTTGTCGTCACAAAAAGGGAGTAAACATGTAATCGTGGCCATGCTTTTGAATCTGAGCTGTCGTCACAGGGAGGGAGTAAACATGTAATCGTGGCCATGCTTTTGAATCTGAGCTGTCGTCACAGGGAGGGAGTAAACATGTAACGGTTCATCCAGGACCACGTGAGACCGCTGGCACTATGCTTTTCAGGCAAGGAAAGTACATGGGCTATAATGGTGCGAGGGAATCTACCAGGGATGGGTCATACGGACTTTTGAAACGTCCCATACGGTATAATTTGTTATTAACACGACATACGCGTATAATACGAAAACGTATATTTTTGCTATTTTGGTAGGTACCCTGGGCTTGCACCAACCACCCCCCAACCACCACACATTGTTTCCAAAGCCTCCAGAACTTTAAAATGCCTCCTTTTAAAGGCCCTGAGTGGGAACATGTTGTTATTTTGGGACAGAAGGGGCAGAATTACAAGATGGAGTGTAAGTACTGCAAGCTGAAATTCAGCGGCGGTGCCCCCGGCGGGGGCTGTGGATGAAATCAAAGATGGAGCCACTTCAATTTCATCCACAGCCCCCGCCGCAACCGCCTCACCACCACGCGTGCTACCAAGCTAGTGTGGCTGTTCAGCAAATTGCGCTCGTCCAAGCGCACACAAGCCCTGGACCAGGAGGACCTCACCCTGGCATGGGATGACCCAGAGCCTGAGACTGAACACACTGATGTGGAAAAGCCTCAGCCACAGCCACAGCCACAGCCACAGCCAATATTTCAGCCTCTAGAGGGCTTGGGAGTCCCTCTAGAGGGCTCTGGGGGGCTTGGGGCTGCAAAATTCACTGTGCCCAAAAATCGTATTATACGGAGCAATTTGACAAATACGATTATAAACGCGATAAACACGATACGGCGTATAATACGCCTACGCCGTATGACGCATCCCTGGATTTTACAAACTCTCAATGATGGTTGACGTAAGGCGTTTTCCTACTTAAAAGGTTAGCAATGGCTTTTTAAAACAACACCAGCAATCGTCCGTGTATTGAGTACTTGCAATCTCAAGGAAGGCGCCCAGCAACACAGGCCTTCAGCCTTCTAGACTAGCTGCATCTTAAAAGGAGGCGGGTTGAGATGCCAGTCCTTGCAAGCATAGTGCATTCCTCTCATGTGTGCGTTTGCGATTGACAAAATGGGCGCAGCACATGCACGGCTATCGCATGCGTGCACGGCCATCCACCCACCATTCTCGATTTGGGTGGTCACATCCACGCCTGACTTCTGAGGTACAAAAATGGGAGTGGGAGGCCTGTCCAGGAATGCATCTGTCTGTGTCTGGTTGTCCGCTTCAGGCACGGTGTCTGTGAGCTCCTCTAAGTATGTGTCAGTCTGTGAATGTATGTATGTATGTATGTATGTATGTATGTATGTATGTATGTATGTATGTATGTATGTATGTATGTATGTATGTATGTATGTATGTATGTATGTATGTATGTATTACGTATATATGCGTGTGTGTCGTGTGTGAGTGGTCTGTGTGTTTGCGTGCGATTATGTCAGATTGTGCGCACTTGCGACTGTGTCAGCATCTTGCACACTGGACACCCTGCCTCTTTTAAAATGCAATAGCATTGACAGCACACCGCGTCTGAATACAGTAGCACTGTGACATCTGGAGAAGGTGCCAGAGATGCAACACAAGACAGTGAGAACTTCGCACATACCTGGATGTCGATATGTCTTCGACCATCAACAGCTTCTGGAGTGCGAGGTGGGGCAGCCCTAACTGTCCGCCTTTTCCTGTAAATTCCATCAGTGCACATGCGTGTAAGAGAAAGGCGCGGTGCGTGGTTCTTAGAGAGGAAGGGGCAATCGTGCACTGTAAACATGTGTGTATGTGAGTGCACGGTTAATGCGTGTGGGTGTACGTGTGTGTTTGTGTGTTTGAATAAGGGGGACATTGTGTTAGGACGTGCTTCAGCCGGTACAATGAATCTATGAGCTCAGTCAGTGTTGAAAGCTTGTGCTCAATTGTACACAAGCAAATATTAGCTTGTGTACAGATCTGCGCACGTGCTTACACACAAAACACACACACACCTACACCTACACACACACACACACACACTCACACACACACACACACATAACAAACGCACATGTACGTGGGCACGCATGCGCTTGCAAACACACGTGTATAAGAGCATAACACACTCGCACACAGCGCGAACTTACTGTGTGCTGGCCTTAGCTTGTGTGTCTGTTAAGGATACGTCTGCAGGGAGGATGCGGGCTGCATAGGTGTTGCCCCGCACAACCCGCCTATCGAACATGATGTTGCTGGTGTAGCCCGCCCCCTGGTTGGCCACATCCTCCTCGCGATACTGTGAATCGTCAAATGAGAAAGAGCAGTGACGGAAGCACTGACCGAGGCCCCCCTCGATGTTCCCTACATGTCGCACAAGCACTCCCACCTCGAATGCATATGCACAATTTCTTCTTAGAAATGCATCATGTTATCACGCTCTTGAGAAGCCCCACCTTTGCCCGCTGCTGCACTGCCTTTGGCTCTGAGGCATGCTGGTACAAGGTTTGCTGCTGGGTTTGAGTCTGGGCCACCATGGTCAGCTGGAAAAGGTCTAATGTGGAGCGTTCCTGCTCTAAAGCACCTGGCTAAAGCATTAACTGTGCTTAGAATGCGGAGGGAAAGCTACGATCAATTTCAATAATGTAATGGCTTAATAAAAATTTATGGCAGTAAGCCCGTCATCAAAAGTTGATGAAGAGAGGGGTTACTTGCGACGGGGGCATATTTGACAATTAACTGAAGTACGATGGGAGCCAGCTTGTCCGCGATGGATTTATCATCCAGTTTATTGGGTGTTCTTCGTCAGAAGAAGACAGACCTCACTGCCGCAGCCCTGACTATCCAGCAAAGTCCTTCAACCATGTAGATCCATGGGCGTAGATCCTGCACATTTTTTATTTTGCGAAGTTCATTGGTGCTGTTATTGAGTTATGTAAACTCTACAAGCTCTTATCAATGCGGCTGGCCGAGACCAGTCAGCTGCGATCAGTCAAAACAACTAGCTGAAGGTTGCCCCCTGATGAACGTCCCATTGTGCGTGAACACACCCTGCATGGACCCATTGAAAGGCCTGTTTTTGAGAGCAAATAAATTTCAATGCTTTGACCGAAGGCCTTTCCTTGTAGCTTGTAAGCCTTGTAAACCTTGTCACACATTAGTAGATAATGTGCTGAGTCTTATACTTTGGTCCAGAGAATGCGTCATGACAGGAGTAGAAGGCCTTATGAGCTCAGGATCTGTGACAGATGTGACTATTCAGGATGAGGAAAACATTTTTTTTTTTTGTTGGACTGTCCGCGCATGAACATCTGGTCAGACTTCGCACACAGCAACAGCTTATCTTCCTACCTCAGTTTGAGGATGGCCCAGCTCGTTTGAGGACCTTCATGAACCAACCTGATATTTTTGGTGTTGCCTCTTTTGTAGCTAAGTGCCTAGCCCTGTTCCCTTGATTTTTCTAGCGTTTTTTTGGTTTGGTTACAGGCTTTTTTCCAAGCTTCCGCTCAGATGCCCACCAGAGGCATATATAGCGATGTAACCTTACCTTGCCTTATACTTTGCAGTGACGGTAATTTGATCTGACAACCTGTAATTAACAACTGTGTGACGTGCAAACGCCAGGAGTCAAGAATTACATTTGATAAGTGTCAAAACACCTGCTAAACGTGGTCAACTATTTTGCCTGTAGCGCCTGTTGTTCTGCACCATTGGCTCCTGCTCCTCTATTAGACGACCGCGCAGGACTATTACTATTACTACTACTCATGGCCAAGGGCTGCGAGCCACCAAAGAGCCCTTCCCTGCCTTGTAGCTGCTGCTGGCTTTGCACCTGCTCCAACGCTTGCATGAGCTGCCCCTGGTGTGCGGCACCTGTGCTGCTGCCGTTCCTGCTCTCCAGTGCCCCGTCCTGCTGCACTGCTTCATAGGTGCTACTACTACTGCTGTTGCTGCTGCTGCCTGACCCTTGTAAGAGGTTGAGTCCTTTCAGGTCTATTCCCAACTGGCCCAGCCCGTGGTGGAGCACACGCTCAGCTGCTTGCCTTCTTGCAGCATCGGCCTCTGCACCAGGACCTGCAATAACAATTGCAGAGTTTAAAATGTAAGAGCAAATGGGAGCAAAGAACTAATTAAAAAGTAACACAGGTTCATACATGAACGTACTTATTCCACACCCAATTTTTGAAAAATTTTTTCATTCTCTTTACACCTTCAAAAGTAGCTGATTAACCGCTTAACGACAGACAAACATTAAAATGTAAATAACGCAGTCACCCAGCAGAGCAAACATAACATTTATGCGGAGTGGTGCAGGAAAAGTACACGCCTAGCACATACGGTGATAAGAAAGCACGCATGCACGATCATGGAACTGCAGCTGATAATACACAACAAACATGTATACATGAGCAATGAGCTCGTATTATTGCTGCATTGGGCCCGTATGAGTTGAGGGTGCTTAGCCACGCTGCTGTACAGACACAAACACACGTCGTCACGCCTTTCCTTGTCCGCGTGTGTTGTGAGCAAAACCTGATACGCTGCGAGGCTGTAGCAAGGAGAGACTGCCCGCTACTGCAAGGGGAGACTGCCCATTGAGTGCAGCAGCTGCACTACTTCTATGCAATGTGCAGAGTACGGTGCCATTCAGCTAGTCGTGTCCTTGTATGCTTTAAGTCGTGTTGTGTCCTTGTAGTGTTGTGTTGTGTCCTTGTATGCTTTAAGTCGTGTTGTGTCCTTGTAGTGTTGTGTTGTGTCCTTGTATGCTTTAGGTCGTGTTGTGTCCTTGTAGTGTTGTGTTGTGTCCTTGTATGCTTCAAGTAGTGTTGTACAATGCAACTCCCCAAGTTGCCAGCATGCCCTTTGTCCTCCTAGGCCAATACCTGACTATCTGCAAGGCCCTTGCTGCTTCCTGGTTCCAGGAAGCTGGAGTGCAGCTGAGCAGTGCAGCTTTGGGAGTGCGCGTTATGCAGCATGTCTAGCGTTGGACCAAATCATACATAAGAGTACGAGGCGTACACACGATGTTTTCCATCTGGCACATATGCACACACACACACATACACACACACACGTAACAACATACATACTTAAAAAGGGCAGGGAAACCACCAACCACACGGCCGTATACGGTGTTAACGTAAGGTTCTGACTAGGGTTGGCCAAAACCATATGTTTTTAGGGTGAGTATACGGTGTTCTTAGCAGGGATTTCATCAATAGCTCAGTCATTTATGGCGTGTGTATACGGTTCTGGCCAGCCCTAGTTCTGGCCAACACTGTGCTGCACTGTCACGCAAAAAAAAGTCAAAATAGGTAAGTTTACCTGGAAGAGCAGCTTGTCGTGCGGCCTCTGCAGCTTGTTGAAAATATAAACGGTTCTGGCCGACCATAGTTCTGACCAACTCTGTGCTGCACTGTCACGCTTTACCTGGAGGAGCAGCTTGTCGTGCAGCCTCTGCAGCTTGTCGAAAAACGTGGAGCAGCTGCATTTGTACAATGTCTTGGGCCACGCCTATAAGGTGAGGGAGTGATAATAGTGATGAGCCCCTGTCGTGACCGTTGTGACCGTTTTAGTAATGATGAGCAGAGGGAAAATAGCATACGTGTGTGCTGCGATAGCAGCTGCACCTAAAGGGCACTCTACGACACAAACACACTCATGCGCACACACACTTGCACATACACATGTGCACATACACATACACACTCACACACTTCTGTCCACACCGCACCGCACAACACATATACACACCTGACACTAGGGAGGGTGTGGAGGAGGGAGCGGAGGCAGGCCCGCTGTCTGAAACGTGAGGGAGCCTAAATGCTGCCGAGCCCAGCAAGGGTGGTGGGGGCTTCACTCCTGTGGGCTGCGTGTGTGCACCCATCTTCACACCCTGGGCGGCCATGAGGATGTTCCTGGGTGCTTGGATCAGCACCTGTGATGTAACGTGTGTCGGGTGTGTGTATATGTGTGTGTGTGTGGTAGTAGTAGAACACTTGGTAGACAGAATGCACCAGCGTATGGCTCAGCACTTGCAGCGCTACGTGTGTCGAGTGCGTATGTGTATGAGGTGGTAGTAGTAGAGCACATGATTGATAGCATACTTCAGTGCGTTCATGTTCATGTGCACTTGGCTCAGGACCTGTATGGACGAACTTCTCAAGTTGTTGACCGTACCTCTCATGCGAATCGGTACATAGGAGTCGTGATGAAGCCAAGCTTCCAACTTGAGATGAAGCTTACAATTTTATTGCGCACTCAAAAACAAAAGACGCAGCTGGTGTAAATAGGTGTTCTTGATTGCGTGTCTCTTTTCTCCCCTCTCCCTCCTAACCGACACACACACGCACACACACACAAGGATATGTATGGGCGCGCACCCTACCGAAAATGAATGAGCGGGTGCGTGCTGGGAGAGAAAATCAATTCCCAAGTGCATCTGCTGCAGCATGGTCCTCCTCACCTTCAGCTACCCACCACGGACACGCAGCACAGCTCAGGGTGCAGCATTACATACTTTGAAGAACGAATACATGCGTACATACAAACCCTCACAACGCCTCCAACACACACAAACACACACACCTGCTCATCTAATGGTTACGCCCACTCCAGCCGCCAAGGGAGCCACAACCCCAACCACACCCACAAGCAAACGCACTCGCACCCACACCCACGCCCACACCCACGCCCACAACCCCCCACACACCTGCTCGTCCAATGGCAGCTCCTGCCCGTGCCTGCCAGGGCTCCCACACCCACACCCATACGCATACACCCACCCACACACACACAAACACACACGCATCAACCCACCCACACCTTCTTACACCCAACCCAAACACACACACCTGCTCATCCAGGGGCGGCTCCTGCTCCAGCCTGCGTGGAGGGCCTCCCAAAAACAGGCTACCCAGTGCTCCACTTACAGCCTCGTCCTTAAAAATGCCCAAGCTGTAGTACTCACGGGTGGCCACTGGGTCGGCTGTCATGGCTGTGTGTGTGTGTGTGTGTGCATGTATGTGTGTGTGTATGTGTGTGCATGTGTGTGTGTTTGCTTTGACTTGGTACATGGAAGCACATCTCAGCACGGGCGCATAATCGTGTACACATACGTGCATATCTAGGTTGCCTATGAAGAGCAGCCTTCAGTCATACGCAAAAAATATAGGGGCGAGGTTGTCTTGTTTATATTACAACGTCTGCAAGAAATTTGCATGGATATAATAGTCATTATACATCATTGTGTAATAGCTGCCAGACCTGTCTAGCCTAAGAAAATCCACGCACTATTAAACTTCATAGGAAACAGTTTATTAACCCGTTCATTCCTTGCTCACATATTGACACATACAAGGAAGCTGACACAAATGCATCGCGGGGGCGATACGATGCTAAGTTGCCAGTTCACAGGCCATAGTGGCATTCATAATAGACTTTATTTATAGGCGATGACAGAGGCCATCATAGCCAAGAGATCATAGCCATGAGATTATAGCCAAGAGGCCATCATAGCCAAGGTGCAAGGCTGTTTAAAATGTATAGCCTTGTGATGGCTATTTGTAGGGTTGGCCAGAACCGTATATACACGTATATATACACCGTATATTTGGTGATTTCCAAGCCAAAAATACCGTATGTACACCGTATATATATGGTTCTGGCCAACCCTAGCTATTTGATGTATATGATATCAATGCCTCGTACCTTGACTACATGATATCATGTACTCACAACCTTGGTGGCATTACGGCAGGTGATAGCACTAACCAGGAGCAACCTTGATGCATAACATGCCCTACATCAAACACGTCACACACTCTTACAGAGACACTCGTCTAGACAAACACACACATCCTTGATGCATAACATGCCCTACATCAAACACGTCACACACACACTCTTACAGAGACACTTGTCTAGACAAACACACACATCCTTGATGCATAACATGCCCTAAATCAAACACGTCACACACACTCTTACAGAGACACTCGTCTACACAACACACACATCCTTGATGCATAACATGCCCTACATCACACTCCCATATAGAGACACTCGTCTACACAGACGCACACAATAACAGTGGCAGTGGTAGCAGTGGCAGGGGTAGGAGCAGAAGCGAACATAAACAGGAAGGAGCACGTGTTTGTAAATGCAAAGTGCTAGCAGTACCCCAGCTGAGCATCTGGCACCAACCACCTGCTTTAATTAACCATACATACATACACGTATAAGCACATACTCTGATCGCTTTCCAACACACACACTTACACACACACACTCTCTCTCTCTCTCTCTTTCTCTCTCTCTCTCTCTCTCTCTCTCTCTCTCTCTCTCTCTCTCTCTCTCTCTCACACACACACACACATGCACGCACCAACATGCAAGATAACAGCTATTTGGGGCAGTATGTGATTGGTGAACAGCAGCACAGAGCCCTCACGCTCACGCTCGTGCCCACGCATATGAACACATACACACACGCACACATACTCCTTACCATGCAGGACAACATTTCCTTTGGGCAGCGTGGTGATGAACAGCGTTGAGCCCTCACGAATGTGTGAGCCCCCCTCTGTTAGGAGCTTTGTGCTAGCTAGTAATGCGGCAGGCGACATCATCTGGGAGAGGGCGTCCAGGCCTGCGTGCATTTGTGTGTACATTTTGGTTTGAGTGAAGATACACGTGTGTGTGTGTGTGCGTGTGTGTGTGTGCGTGCGTGCGTATGTGTGAACATTTGGTTTGAGTGAAGGTAATCGTGTGTGTGTGTGTGTGTGTGGTGTGCATTCATGTGTGTACGTTTACAAGGTGGCATTGGCAAGTAACAAATCTGTTATCTTAATCTTTGTTTCCTGCTCTTGGGAATTTCTTCCTAATTAAAATACTAAAATTCTTCTCCTGCTGCCACATTTTAATTTGTACTCCTGCATCCCAGGATATGTTGTCCCCCTCCCTTTTCCCTTGTTGCTTTGCACAGTTTTCAGTCTTCCTCCCTGTCATTGCACCTTTGATGAAAGGAGGGGGAGCATGAAGAGCATAGCTTCTGTTACCACCAACCAGCGGCGTACGCAGACATACTTGAAACCATTCAGGTTGATACGCATTCAGGCTGCCATCCTAATGTGTTTATCCAGCTGTTAGTATAAGCTTACCAGGGGCGTGTGTTGGCGTGGGTGGGCTGGAAGGGTGCCCCTGGAAGGGACTGCGTGTCTGGAGGCGGCTGCTGAGCCTATCGCTCCAAGACCTGAGGAAAGTGTGTGCATGTGTGTGTGTATGTGTGTGTGTGTATACACGTGTCTTCGTGTATTGTTTGCAACAACAACAAGACGAGTCACAAAGAAGGCCAAGAGGGGCAGCAAAGAGGAGAAGAGGCAGAGGAAGTGGGCTCAACCTTGGAACTGAAGCACTGTAAAGTCTTAAATAGCCGTCTCAAAAAGTCAAAGGGTAACGATTGGTCCTTTACCAGCTAAAAAAAACTAACCAAATTGCTCATAAGCTAGCTTAAAAATCTAGCTACAACTGTACCCTGCTTATAATTGTGCAAGAACCTGTGGTCTGACAAGCTCACTTTGTGTGTGTGTGTGTGTTTGTGCAACAGCAAACACTTTCTGTGAGGGCTCCTCAGAAAAGACTGTACACAGGCAGCATGTTGGCTTGGCTAACCTATCTGCCTATTTAAACCGAGGTGCTTATTTGGTAGACACGGATGACAACACACTCTGCTCAAGCGAGCAGTAAGCAAAAGCCACAAGGAGGTATTCTACCCAGCATCAGCAGGAGGAGCAGGAGGGGCATTATGTCGATCTCTTACTACACAACATACATGTGCACACGCACACTCAAACACAAGACTCACACACACACATGCATCCGCCACAGGCACATTTCTGGTCGCCGCCACCATGCAGCTCATGGCCTACAATACAATGTCAGATTGTTCCTGCAAGAACATACAAACACAAAAGCACATAACTCACTCGCATGCCTCTGCCACAGGCACATCTCTGGTTGCTGCCACCATGCAGCTCATGGCCTACAATACAATGTCAGATTGTTCCCGCAAGAACATACAAACACACAAGCACATGACTCACTCGCATGCCTCTGCCACAGGCACATCTCTGGATGCCGCCACTATGCAGCTCATGGCCTACAATACAATGTCAGATTGTTCCCGCAAAAACATACAAACACACAAGCACATGACTCACTCGCATGCCTCTGCCACAGGCACATCTCTGGTTACCGCCACCATGCAGCTCATGGTCTACAATACAATGCCAGATTGTTCCCGCAAAAACATACAAACACACAAGCACATGACTCACTCGCATGCCTCTGCCACAGGCACATCTCTGGTTACCGCCACCATGCAGCTCATGGCCTACAATACAATGTCAGATTGTTCCCGCAAAAACATACAAACACACAAGCACATGACTCACTCGCATGCATCTGCCACAGGCACATCTCTAATCGCAGCCACCATGCAGCTCATGTATATACAAAAAATTCTACTGTTCCCGCAAGAACATACAAACACACAAGCACATGACTCACTCGCATGCCTCTGCCACAGGCACATCTCTGGATGCCGCCACCATGCAGCTCATGTCTATACAATGTCAGATTGTTCCCGCAAAAACAAACAAACACACAAGCACATAACTCACTCGCATGCCTCTGCCATCTCTGGATGCCGCCACCATGCAGCTCATGCATATACAACAAACTCTACTTTTCCCGCAAAAACATACAAACACACAAGCACATGACTCACTCGCATGCCTCTGCCACAGGCACATCTCTGGATGCCGCAACCATGCAGCTCATGGCCTACAATACAATGCCAGATTGTTCCCGCAAAAACATACAAACACACAAGCACATGACTCACTCGCATGCCTCTGCCAAAGGCACATCTCTGGTCGCAGCCACCAGGCAGCTCATGGCCTACAAAAAAATGCCAGATTGTTCCCGCAAAAACAAACAAACACACAAGCACATAACTCACTCGCATGCCTCTGCCATCTCTGGATGCCGCCACCATGCAGCTCATGTATATACAACAAATTCTACTTTTCCCACAAAAACATACAAACACACAAGCTCATGACTCACTCGCATGCCTCTGCCACAGGCACATCTCTGGATGCCGCCACCATGCAGCTCATGGCCTACAATACAATGCCAGATTGTTCCCGCAAAAACATACAAACACACAAGCACATGACTCACTTGCATGCTTCTGCCACAGGCACATCTCTGGTCGCAGCCACCAGGCAGCTCATGGCCTACAAAAAAATGCCAGATTGTTCCCGCAAAAACAAACAAACACACAAGCACATAACTCACTCGCATGCCTCTGCCATCTCTGGATGCCGCCACCATGCAGCTCATGTATATACAACAAATTCTACTTTTCCCACAAAAACATACAAACACACAAGCACATGACTCACTCGCATGCCTCTGCCACAGGCACATCTCTGGATGCTGCCACCATGCAGCTCATGGCCTACAATACAATGCCAGATTGTTCCCGCAAACACATACAAACACACAAGCACATGACTCACTTGCATGCCTCTGCCACAGGCACATCTCTGGATGCTGCCACCATGTAGCTCATGCCCATTTGGGGCCCTGCTCGCAACACATCCCCCCAGTACTCCTCAGAAGATGCCACCTTGGCGGGGTTCAGGCCAGCATACTTGGGGCCCAGCAACTGTATAACGAGTGTGTATGTGTACGTAAATGTGTACGTGTGTGTGTGTACGTGTGTATGTGTACGTAAATGTGTACATGTGTGTGTGTGCACGTGTGTCTGTGTACGTGTGTGTATGTGTCTGTGTGTGTGGACTTGTGTTTGTCTGTCTATGAGTGTTTGTGCACGTGCGTATGCGTTTGTGTATTCACAATCGCTTCCTGCCATCGGGCCAACCCATTTCAGCACAATATGTGGGTTGGCATACATGGTTGCCTTTATTTTTAGTGCCTCAAACCCAAACGACAAGTCAAGACAATAAAAACATCCTGACACATGTAAGACAATAATGAACACAAATACACACACACAGGAAATTTCTTTCTTCTTTCTTCTTTGCAACGCACAAGCATCACCGAAAGCGTAGTTCTTCTTTCTTCTTTCTTCTTTCTTTTTTGCAACGCACAAGCATCACCGAAAGCGTACTTGTTGTGACCACACCACGCAATGCAGATCAGTCACGTAAAATGCACACCCACTCACAATGGCCTGTGTGCGAACAGGGAGCACGTGTGTGTGTGTGTGTGTGTGTGAACTCATCACCTCAGGACGTGCTCTGCACACACAGACATCCACCCCTTCACCCTCCTGCCCCCTCACACACATAAGTACACGCACATTGTGTGCGAGGTCCTCATGCACGTACACGCCATATCTGAAGTCGCGCTTGCCGTCCAAGCCTTTGAGCCACCGCGTGGGTCTTCGCTTCCACACATCACCCGCGGCCACTAAAATCTGTTGTATGCATGTGTAGTGCGTGTGTGCTTGTGTGTGTGTGTGTGTGTGTGTGTGTGTGTGTGCACGTGCATGTTGGGACCCTGTGCAAGCTGGAAAAAAACAGCTTGTAAGTGTCAGACACACACAAGCAGCAGCCTTAGCAGTTTTTAATCACTACTGCAAGTGTCCCGTCCTCCTGGTCCACAACACACACACACACACACACTCAAACTCCAACAGACTTGGGATCAAGCCCACGTCCACACTCCACCCCAGCCCACCCAAGTACTCAATAGTAACGAGAGGGTGCAAGAAGAAAAATAGGGACACTGATATTAAGCGACTTTGGGCTGAACAGAGCCATGTGTAATCTGTGTTTTGTGGGGGGGGACCCTGCAAAAATGAGGTCATGTGCGTGATGGTAACGAAATCAGAGCCACGTTCACGTTGTGTCGGGCAGGGGGAAATCTGCAAGTGCACGGTCATGATCGGTGTGCGTTAACAGATTTAGGTACGGTGTGTTTGGCGGGGGAAAACCTCCAAGTATATAACCAGGACTGCCAGAACTGTGACCGGTGAGGGTGCAGGGTTAAGGCCGGCCCAGGTTACCTTGTCATGCAAGAAACGATGGCCCAATGGGTGGTGTACAATTGTGGTGTACAAATGTGGTGTAAAAATGTGGTGTAATAACGTGGACGTCAAAACTCGGTTGATTGCGGCTCCCAGGTCCATGGTCAGCTGTAATTGATGGATATTGAAGAGCTCCTCCTTTTGGCATTGTTTTCTCAGCATACGGCACCTTAGCTGCGTGTGTGTGTGCATGGTACATTGCGCCACGCACAAGCACGCAAACACACAGAGCTGCACACCATATTGCTGTTTGCTTCAGCAATGCACACACACACACACACACACACATACACACACAACTTTGCCTAACAATTCAAGGGACACATTCAATCTGCCCTCCCCACCGCATGCACACACACAGACACAAATACACACACAAACGTGCACGTGCGCACACGTACCCAAGGGAGATCCTTCACGACCTCTGGGGGGAGATCCATGGCATACGGGTTACCAGGCTCCCCTGTGAAGGGGGCCATATGAGGAGGCACGCGTTGTCCGTCCCCCTCTGGCCCGCCATCTACCACTTGCCTGTGTGCATGCGTACGGGTGCGTATGAGTGTGTATGTGTGTGTGTGTGTGTGTGTGTGTGTGTGTGTGTGTGTGTGTGTGTGGGTGAGTACGTTTGAGGACAGAGTGGAAAATTTTATATGAGAGGCGCTTATGCTGACTCTCTCTGAGGGTCTAAGTGCACAAGCGCACACTAACGTACACACGCGCACATGCACATACTTCTGCTAAGATTGGCCAGAACCGTATGTATACACCGTATATGACCGTATATTTGGTGAACTCCCTGCCACAAATACCGTATATACAGATATACACCGTATGTATATACTTCTGGCCAACCCTAACCTCCACACATAAACGCGTGCATCCAAAACATTTCTTTCTCCTGAGGCTCTCACCTGTGGCTCTTAGCAAGCGCCTCCAACTCTGGGTTGTGATGCACATAGCGGTATAGGTTCCATAAGGATATAAGATTGCCTGAGTCGTCTCCCTTGCCGCCGCTGTCAGCACCCGCTTCTGATTCTGACGGCTCCAATTCTACAAACATCCTGAGGGTAGACATCACAGTGGGAAGGTGGTGGGCTGTGTGTGTGTATGTGTGTGTGTGTGTGTGTGTGTGTGTGTGTGCGTGCGCGCGCACGTGATTACGTGCACGTGTGTGTATATGTGAATATGTGTGTGTG
>Ga0307963_1001540_pt1 | contig 17695 bp, 13 predicted proteins | sample OrgLakmetagen594_FD_201829 | JGI IMG/M metagenome (GOLD analysis project Ga0307963, IMG submission 201829) | Saline water microbial communities from Organic Lake, Antarctica - #594 | ecosystem: Environmental > Aquatic > Non-marine Saline and Alkaline > Saline | place: Antarctica: Organic Lake...
CTGCACAATGTGCACTCCATGTGAGTGCGTGTGAGCGCGTGTATGCATGCATGTGTGTCTGTGCACTGTCCGTTATGCGTGCATAATTTAGCACACACGACTGCACAATGTGCACCCCATGTGAGTGCGTGTGAGCGCGTGTATGCATGCATGTGTGTCTGTGCACAGAGTGCTACCGCCATGATGCATCGCAGCTGTTGACATAACCGTAACATAACATTGAAGTAACCAAGCAAACCCCCTTTCTTATGTTTTCTGTGTTTGCAGCAAGCAGAGAGACAACACGCAACCGCGTGCCTTACATAGGGTTGGTCATAATCAAATATACACAGTGTATATACGGTATGTTTGGCAGGGAAATCACCAAATATATGGTCATATATAGTGCATACATACGGTTCTTGACAACCCTAGCCACACAGCTAAGTGCTACAACAACCCGTGCTGTGCAGCTGCACTTGCAGAAGGGACACAGTTATTCTGCTTCCAAGGAGTAAGGACATCAGCTACATGTTCCCAAGCTCGTGTCTCAACCTCACCCTTATCATTTGTTTGTTCATTCCTACACCCCCCACCTGCAGCTGCACCCGCAGCGATGAGCATCCGCTGCTGTGACTTGCTCAAATTCATAGGTGCAAGGACAGCGGCTGTGTTCGCACCGAGCTCCACGCTGGGAGCCTCAGGGCCTAAGGACGCCCCACTTCCGAGGGTAACAGCACTGGCAAGGGCTTTACGAAACACCTGCAAGAGTATAAAAAGGAGTAAGAAGGCACATGTGTCAGGTGTTTTTAGGCACCCCCACTTCCAAGGGTGACAGCACTGGCAGGGGCTTTTCAGAACGCCTGCAAGAGCATAAAGAGGAGTAACAAGGTGCATGTGTCAGGTGTTTTGAGGCACCCCCACTTCCAAGGGTGATAGCACTGGCAGGGGCTTTTCAAAACGCCTGCAAGAGCATAAAGAGGAGTAACAAGGAGCATGTGTCTGGTGTTCTAAGGCACCCCCGTTTTCAAGGGTGACAGCACTGGCAAGGGCTTTTCACAACGCCTGCAAGAGTATAAAGAGGAGTAACAAGGTGCATGTGTCAGGTGTTTAAAGGCACCCCCATTTTCAAGGGCGAAGCACTGGCAAGGGCTTTTCAAAACGCCTGCAAGCGTATAAAGAGGAGTGACAAGGTGCATGTGTCGGGTGATTTAAGGCACCCCCATTTTCAAGGGTGACAGCACTGGCAAGGGCTTTTCACAACGCCTGCAAGCGTATATAAAGGAGTAACAAGGTGTATGTGTCATGTGTTATGGTTGGCACCCCCCTGCTCCCAAGGATGGCCGTACTAGCGTGGGCTTTGTCGAAATTCCTGCAAAATTGATGACAAGATACACCTTGCAGGCCTACTCCAGAACCTATGAGCGTTTTGAGGCACCCCAACTGGCTACGGGTGACGCCACTGTTTTCTCAAAGCTGTTTTCCCAAAGCTGTTTTCTCCAAGCTGCTTAGTCAACAGCACTAACTTTTCCAACCAAAGATTAACACAGAAAGGTACTAGCGCAACATTCCAAGCAGCAACCAAAATCATTAAAAAGATACTGTTGGAATTTGCTACATTCAACCTCACAAATGGGGTCAAGGGTTTCAGGAATTCATCAGTTTCAATGTAACAGGGCCTCGGTTTAAAGGCACAGGCATTGCGGAGCTGGTCAGTGTCCGAGCATCAAAAACAGCTGCAAAAAAACTCGTACCAACATATAAACGGGGCATATACTGTACGAATAATGGCACAAGTACCAATTGTAAGCAAGTTGGCACTCATTTGGTACAGTCAAGACTGGCCAATGTAAGACAAATAACCCTATGGGTTGGCCACTGGCCAAAACCACATATGTGCGGTGTATTAACAGTAATTTTTGCAGAGGCTTCATCAAATACACAGGCATATATGGTATACAACTACGCTTCTGGCCGACCCTACAAATAATGCAATTGCCAAGCTGGTTATGCTCTGACTCGAGGAGTTGCGGTTCCAGTCTTTAACACTGCCAAAATTGAAGCACGGTCTACCTTTCCCAGTGTATACAAGCGTACGCCAATCCGTTGAGACATTCCAAGCAATCGATACATAAAGCGGTGCATCTGAGAAAGGCACCTCCTTGCTGCGATCCAAAGTACCATCCTCTACAACTCGACCCCAATACCTAGGAAAAGTCCATTCACACACTCACCGGTGCATACGAGTAGGGCACCTCCTTGTTACGTTCTGACGCATCGTCTTCCACTCCCTCCACAGCCCTTGTGAGGCCCTTCAGGGGGGGGCTGAAGCCTTTGGATTGCAAGGCTGCTACGATTACACCTGCGTGGTCGGTCGGGCATGTGCGTGAATTATACAGGGTGGGGATTCAGCACAAATTCATCTCAGCCAGAGGAGCATCACTGCGGGCTCTAAGAAATAAATGGAGAGGAGGGTAGGGCTATTTCACTGAGATGATGCCACTGTCCCTTGCATACATTGACAACATGTTTGTGAGTAGGGGACTCCCAACACATGCAGCCACACTCGTAAAACACTTGTGTGACATACAGAAGACATGTTTTCTTACAATACTAGAGGGAAGCACGCATACCGCTACACTTACGGACATCATGTATGACCAGAAGTTTGGAACTTTCTGATGCTCATGACCCACGAAAAATGTGTAGAGCTGGCCAGAACTAATTGTATACGGTGTAAACACGGTGCTTTTTGCAGGGATTACATCAAATATACGGTCCTATACGGTGTATATATATGGCTCTGGCCAACCCTACAAATGTGCGCACCTGCACCAATAGGCATGATGCAGCGAAAGGGCACCGACAGATCCCCGAGCTGGAAGCCAGAAGCCCTGCCTCCTCCAATGTGGAACTCTTTGGCAAAGATGTCAGGCAGGTCGTGGAAGAATTGGATGGACACGTCAAAGGCAAATACGCTGGCGGCCACGGTTGCGCCCACGAGCACGGCAGTCGAGATGGTGGTGGCCTGCGTGTGTGTGTGTGTGTGTTGCGCGTGACGCGTGCGTTGTGTGTCAAGGCAAATACGCTGGCGGCCACGGTTGCGCCCACGAGCACGGCAGTCGAGATGGTGGTGGCCTGCGTGTGTGTGTGTGTGTGTGTGTGTGTGTTGCGCGTGCGTTGTGTGTCAAGGCAAATACGCTGGCGGCCACGGTTGCGCCCACGAGCACGGCAGTTGAGATGGTGGTGGCCTGCGTGTGATTTGTGTGCAAAGGCGGATACAGTGTGTTGTGTGTTGTGAATGACATGTGTGCCTTGCGCGTGTTGTGTGTATGGTGTTATGGTGTTACATGAAGGGGGCAGTGTACCTATAAATTTTGAGAGGGGAATGTACAATTCCATTCGTGAAAGGCTAGTATCGAGTCTTTGTGCAAGTATTGAGTGTGAGAAGGTGAGAGTGGCAAACAAGGTACTTAAATGGTACAGGTGACTGAGCTCCTTGCACTCTAAAAGGGGAGCGTGCATCACCAGGCATCACTATGCATCACTATGCATCACCATGCATCACCATGCATCACTATGCATCACCATGCATCACCATGCATCACTATGCATCACTATGCATCACCATGCATCACTATGCATCACTATGCATCACCATGCATCACCATGCATCACTATGCATCACCATGCATCACCATGCATCACCATGCATGACCATGCATGACCATGCATCACTATGCATCACCAGGCATCACCAGGCACCACCATGCATCACCATGCATGACCATGCATCACCATGCATGATCATGCATGACCATGCATCACTATGCATCACCATGCATCACCAGGCATCACTATGCATCACCATGCATCACCATGCATCACCAGGCATCACCAGGCATCACACTGCATCACCATGCATCACCATGCATCACCATGCATCACTATGCATCACCAGGCATCACCATGCATCACCATGCATCACCAGGCATCACCAGGCATCACACTGCATCACCATGCATCACCATGCATGACCATGTATCACCATGCATCACTATGCATCACCATGCATCACTATGCATCACCATGCATCACCATGCATCACCATGCATCACCATGCATCACCATGCATCACCATGCATCACCATGTATCACTATGTATCACTATGCATCACCATGCATCACCATGCATCACCAGGCATCACCAGGCACCACCATGCATCACCAGGCATCACTATGCATCACCATGCATCATCGGCACGTGTGATTACAGCAAGTGCTTGTATTGTTCTGCGCAGCACTCCTTGTCGCCTTGCTGTCCAGTACACCAACAACCAAACGTGCCTTGCTGTCCGATACATCAACAATCAAACGTGCCTGGCTGTCCAATACACCAACAATCAAACGCGCCTTGCTGTCCAGTACACCAACAATCAAACGTACCTTGCTGTCCAATACACCAACAAATAAACGTGCCTTGCTGTCCAGTAAAGCAACAATCAAACGTGCCTTGCTGTCCAGTACACCAACACTTCAACATGCCTTGCTGTCCAATACACCAACAATCAAACGCGCCTTGCTGTCCAATACACCAACAATCAAACGTGCCTTGCTGTCCAGTACACCAACACTTCAACGTGCCTTGCTGTCCAATACACCAACAATAAAACGCGCATTGCTGTCCAATACACCAACAATCAAACGTGCCTTGCTGTCCAGTACACCAACACTTCAACGTGCGCCTGGTCTGCTCCATTCCCCCCATAAGCTCCTGCGTGTCTGACGTCCTGATGTCTCGTAGCCAATACTTAAATCAATACCCTTTGATACTCAGATCGGTCTCCTTTAAAACGTGTTCAGGATCAAGATTCCTAGTTCAAGCAAGGCAAACCCAAACAAACCAGTCTGTTGGCACGACCCCTCTCAGACGCCTAACACAGGATCCCTACGATGCTGATACCATCTGATACGCAGCGTATTTTGTCTTAGGGCCTACCCTCTCATGTTAACCACCACAGACTAGTTCCAGATTGCGCTCTCTCTCTCTCTCTCACTCTCTCTCTCTCTCTCTCTCTCTCTCTCTCTCTCTCTCTCTCTCTCTCTCTCTCTCTCTCTCACACACACACACACACACACACACATGTCGCAGACACCCATAACTGCTACCTCACACACATGCCCTCAAACCTACTCTGAAACTCTTAATCATCATCTGAATAAACAAGCTGAGCCCCAACGGTGCTCTATATGTAGAGTGTAAAGGCAATGTTTACGCAATGCCGCCCATGTTTAGTCAGCCAACAGCCAAAAGCCGGCAAAAGCAGCGCCAGGCACGTCATGCGCACCTCCCCATTCTTGTCGCTGAATAAAAAGTTCCAAATGTAGCTGTCCTTGCTCCCGTCCGTCCAGTTCAGCTGGTCAGGCCGCCCAGGCGCTCCTGGTATGAGGCCCACATCAGCTAACGCCTCGGGGGTGTCTTGCTCGTCTATCCTGCTGATGATCTCTCTTCTGCCCCCGCTTACACCTCCCACCACCTCATCACTACCATTGCTGCTGCTGCTGCTGCTGCTGCTGGCTACGTTTTTGTTACTCCCACGCTTGGAGGAGGGTGGTGATGGCACACTGCTGCATACATGCAAAAGAGGTAACGAGGAACAATTGACTTTGCAAGCAAATATGTTATAGAATGCTAGATTGTTTACATTATGCTATTGCCTGATCGCACAGACGTGCAGGAATTATAGACCGTGGCGTGTGTGTGCTTCTCTCACACGCAACGTCAGAGACGATGCCTACTTGACATAAGAATGCTGATAAGAATATAAGAGGCCGCCAACAATCGAGGAAATACATGAATATGAAGCACAGCCTATCTTAGCTCCTTTTCTCTCGCCTACCCATTGAACAGACATGAAATGGCTAGGGTTGGCCAGGATGGGATTTCTGTATACGTATATATACGGCATATTAACCGTTTATGCATCCGTATACCGTATAAAACCATAAAACGTAGAAAATTTCTGTGAAAAAACTAACGTTGTAGTATGCCGTGCGTATATATACGCCTACATATACTTATTTAGTTCTGGTCAACCCTAAAAATACCCCTCTGTAGGCAAGGAATGTTGTGTCTCTCTCACCTCCTTGCTGATCAGGCCCACCGCCCCTGTCTCATCCGTGCCTCTTTCTCACCAATCTGCTGATCAGACAAACGCAGAACCCTCAGTCTCTCACACACACACACACACACACACACACACACTCGTACTCTGTTTTCCTCACCTGCTGCCGTTGCCCTGCTGCTGCGAGCCTTGCGACCACATGCCCCAATCCAACTCATCGCCATCTGCACAGCAGCAGTACCACCAAGCGGCTCAGAATTTGCAATGCAGCTGGACATGGTGTTTGCTGTTGTGCTTGATGGAAGGCGTGGCGTATACCAAGTCGGGAGTCTTTCCAAGCGGAAGGTGCCTTTGCCACCCCACAACCGTTGATGTACAAAAAAAATTTCACTGGCAGGTGTCACCTCTTGGGGGAAAGATTGTGCATGAATACATGGCACACATCGCTCTTTGTAACGACGCAAACAGGCTACGTGCACGTGCGTCTCCGTCATGTGTGGTTAAAACACAAATGCACATATTTTTCCCCATTCTGTGCATACTGGCCTAGTGTAAGGGTGCGACAGCAACTTGGAGTCAGAGGACCCGGACTAAATCTTGGAGCAAATATCCGTAACCCACCTATTGAAGAAAAACTGCTGTTGCTTGATGAAAAGGAACTACCCGAGCTCCCGCTACTGCTGCTGCTGCTGCTGCTGTTTTCATTACTGCCTGCAACGTCTGCCACGACTCTGCTCAGGGCAGCATTTGTGGGGGATAGTTGTTGCTGCTGCAGTGCATCTCCTACCGTCCCTCCCTTTCTGCCTGTAATACTGCTGCCCGTAGACGACTCTGGTTCTGCAAATACTATGGCTCTACTCCTAGCATATCTGCTTCTCCTTCGCGTCGGGGCTTGTGAGAGGTGGGTTGGGCCGGGCACGTGGTAGGATGTCGTATGCTGGTTGCATGATATTCCTGATGTAAGGCACGCGTGGTATGTGTTTGATTTCACTCATCACCCATTGATATGCCGATTTAAGGGTCATCCTAAGTGGTGGCACCTACCTTGTATTGGAACTCCTGACCAGGGACAGGACCTCATTTATTCTACAATTACAATTGAAACATGAATTGAGACAAATTATATTAATCATTAAATATTGCGTAGTCTGTCCTCATGCAAGCCATGAATGCACACTCCTCTCCAATAACCCTCGCAGGGAGCACAAGAGCTCCTGTAGCTTTGCCATCCGTGAACCCTCAGAGGCTCCAGCATTTGCCTGCTTCACAAAGATCGCAGCACGCACAAACCAGGCGAAGGCAAGCCCTTCTTCTGACACGGGCTACACCGGATGAAGATGTGGAGATAGAGGTATGAGCACAGAGAGGATTTTGCTCAGGTTCATCTATAATGCTGACCAGTGGGGGCTCTCTTGACGCTTTGTGGTGTCATTAGCGTGAGGCAACACCACGCGCACACTTTCTCATAGATTCATTCAGCCAAATGTAGCTCGTTTCCCTCTCATACTCGCAGAAGATGAAGCAAGCTGCTACCACGCCAGACAAGGTTTTAGAGAATGAGGGTGTTTCTATCGGAATCAAGGTGTGTGCGTGCAAGAGCGTTCTCAAATTTGCATGCATACACTGATTGTGCACACTTCTGACGGTGCATGGAAGCCCACCTTTGCCCACAGTTGGCCTCAAGTAATTGCTATCCTCGAAGGTCAATTTGCTCAGACATCCTGCTCAGTGCAAGACTTTGCCTTTGCTCTTTCCGTTTCCACAGATTGCTGTCATCTCTGTCTTCGTTGGCGTGTCCATTGGGCTGGCCAAGGTGGCAGAGCCTATAATCCAGACAACAATAGCACGATTTCCAATTGCAGGATGAAAGTCGCTGTAGGTAGGCAATCAAGCAGCTTGACTAGCTTTGCAAATATACCCTTGGAGCAGTTCAAACTTTTGCAACAGGGTTCAGCTACTGAAACAAATAGAATTCATCATTTGTTCTAGCAAGGTCCAAGACGTAAATGGTGGTGGTTTAATGACACGTGATTCAGGGAGAGGCTAGGTAGGTTCCTGTACCAGGCAACATCACAAAATGAACGAGGGCCAGGGAGTTGTGTGCTGTGGCACCCACTCCTGAGCTTTTTTGCTTGTGTTATAACTTATAACGGAGCCTAGTTCATTCACCAGCTCGCTCATACATACAAAACGACAACGCTAGAACTTCGCTTCATAATAGCAGAGCAGGTGTTAGTGCCCTTGGTGTAAAGATGAAGTTGTGACGAGTTGTTAGAAAGGACGATGGTTAAAGCTGTGTCCGAAAAGAAGAGGAAACAAGAGAGCTTCACAGGCATTGAAAACCTCCCCCACCACAGCGGAAAAGAAGGAAGTTGGCTATATCAGGCTCTGTAAACTACTCAATGTTTATAGCAGACAAAGAAAGAGAGAATACGTTCCAGCAGAGTTTTAGAGGGACAAAGCACAAAGAGAAAGGTTCTTTCTTCCAAAGAAAGGTTCCAAACACGCAGGAGAGAATGCAGCGGGGACGGATACAATCCGGCCGAGGGTCAAGCAGCCCATGGGTGGGAGATACATATCTTGACCGCCATAAATTGCCAGGCACAAAGCTCACTGAATCAACACTATAGCATGAGTACCTGCTGCGGCGCTCTCTACCACACAGTCACTCAATGCTGCCAAATGTAACCAGTTAAGCCATCGCCATCTTCTCGTCGTCATGGACCTTCTTGGCAAGTGCCAGTACTACTGTGTGTTACCACTATCTGTGTAGACTTTGCTTTTTCATAGAGTGACTGCCTTAAGATGAAAGGGCCCTCTCTTTGTTGACAGTGCTCCTTACTCCAATCACATGTCAGCAGGAGTTTGCACGTTTGCTATCCCATGACTGCTTGTAGGCTCATTTTCTTCATGAGTGCTGTGGCATGTAGACCAGTAGACTCCGAGGCTGTGGAGTGGGTTCCTTGTGTGGCTGCTGTAAATGGTGCCTGTTGCTCCACCTAGCAGGTCGGTGTGGAGGGTTTTACATCTAAATAGGCAATAACTTTCAAAGCCTTTTTAATTCCAACCTTAACCTATATGGCATTCAGCCTGCCTCCGATTCTACCATTTTTACCTATTGCATCCACACCATTCTGCATTCACGACAACAACAAACATTAATGAAGTAAGAAGATGATAATTAAATTAAGCCCGGCTATTCAGGCACCAATAACACGAGTATAATGAAATAAGGCCACAGATACATTTGTCTGTATAGTCATGCTAAATCTATGGCTTACACTTGCAATCCACGCTTAAACTGGTACCATGATTTGTCGTGACAGTATACTGATGCTGAAGAAAGGGAGTATGCCTGATGAACCGATAAGCATAAGTTAATCCACTAGCACGGGAAGCAGCGTCAGGACGTGCGTGTCAGGTTTGGGTAAACCTGAAAATACGAGGTAAGAAGGGAGGTAAAGCTGTGAAGGCAGTGAAGACCACTCCCCACACATGAGATTTCTGTAGATACACAAAGATCAAGAGGGACACCACCATTGGTATTGAAACGTGACTATAAAGGCAGTGAAAACCACTCCCCACATTGATTAAGGAAAAGGAGCCACTTTGGTAGCGGGCAACGTTAAACTCCTCCACCATAAAGATAAGATCAATGGGGATCAGGAGTGTTGCAGGCTTTGACCTGGAACTGGCTCCTGATGAGAGTTAATAACACTACTGGAAAGGTAAGCAAGCATTTGTCAAGCCTCGACACAGGTATTGAAACGATACATATAGGAATACAATTCCTAATCTTACATCTTGAGTGTGCCTTTTACAACGCGCTGCTTCAGGGGGGATTAGCAACACTTAACAGCGGTACAGAGGACTTGTATTGACAATCTTGGCGAAACCTTGCTTGGTAGGTAATGCAGTGCTTCCTTGTGTGCAAATTGCTGCTGGGGAATCAAAAATATCACACCGTAAACGCGATTCAAGGTGCAACAAAAGAAGAGAAAAGACTCCGCTGGTAGTGGTGACACAGCCAGCATGAACTCTTAGAGAATAAAACAAATGTGCCCATGTCGATAATAAGGATCAGCTTAGATGTGTGCAAATCACAACTGGTGCTCACCGTCACACTGCGCGACGGTCACACTGCGTGACGGTCACACTGCGTGACGGTCACACTGCGTGACGGTCACACTGCGTGACGGTCAAACTGCGTGACGGTCACACTGCTGGCGGTAAAACTGCGTGGCGGTCACACTGCGTTGACAGTCACTGCACACCGTCACACTGCGTGACGGTCACACTGCGTGGCGGTAAAACTGCGTGGCGGTCACACTGCGTGACAGACACACTGCGTGACAGTCACACTGCGTGACAGTCACTGCACACCGTCACACTGCGTGACGGTCACACTGCGTGACAGTCACACTGCGTGACAGTCACACTGCGTGGCGGTCACACTGCTTGACAGTCACACTGCGTGACAGTCACACAGCGTGAAAGTCAGTGCACACCGTCACACTGCGTGACGGTCACACTGCGTGCCTTCTCCTAGCGTCCTACCAATGTTTTACCTGACTCATGCTGCCTACGACGACTGCACCATATCGTTATGGGCAGCTAAAGTACTCACATTTAGGCAAACTTAAACTTGTGACCCACACCTACGGCCTGGCCTGACCACGGACCACTCGACTTTCAGGGGAAATGCCTAATATCGCCTTAAGTAACCGTGGTTATTCATCCGCTGAGCAACTATACGAGTTTCTCACCTCATACAAGTAATCATGGTAGTACAGCAGCATCGACAGCGGCTGGCCAACCACGCAAAAAGTCAGCTGTGGACAAGGTCAAAGGGGGGGAGGCTTAGATTAGACTGACTGTAGGACTTGGCGCGAGCTCGATATGCAAGCACAGCAAATGCCTGCATACGTAGAGACTAATGGACATTTTGGGTTGCGCATAAAGTAGATTGTCCAGTGTTGTAGGGGAGGAGCTCTTACAAGGGAATAGCGTGTGTGTGTGTGCGTGTGTGTGAGTGTGTGTGTGTGTGTGCGTGCATGTGTGTGTGCATGTGTGTTTGTATGTGTTTGCGTGTGTGTGCGTGTGCGTGCGTGTGCGTGTGCATGTGTGTGTATGGACATACCACACATCAACAGGTAACATGTATGTGGGTCATTGTGCACATGCCTGCACACATGTGCATGCTCATGCGCAAAAGTGTATGCTTGCGTGCAAATTGTGCTCATCTGTACTCACCCAGAACACGATGTTGCCAGCTTCATCCCTTTGAAGCCGCTTGTGGATGTTCTGTTAAGAGTGGGATCATGTACTGATAGTATGTAACTGAAAATTGATACAAGGGATGCAATTAACAGCATGGAATTTCCAAGGAGGTATGTACAAATGCTGCATGAAGGGTGCAAGCACAGGAGAAGTGCAAGTGCAAGGGACTGGGTCAAGAGGAAGGCTCCCAGATGGTCCAAAAGTGAGAAACCCAGGGTTGGGTTAATAGTAAGAAGTCCAAATGTGTACGATAAAAAGATGGTTTGCACGAGCGCTGCCAGGCACATGCACATTGTTGAATGATGCAATTGCAAAGATATCACGCGTTGTGTTTCTGACTTTACCAACAACACCTTTTCCTATTACGTGTGCATCGTGAGATGGCGGTGGATTTTAGTATCTTTCTGTCTTTACCAACAACACCCAGAACTCTATGCAATCGGCAGCTTCCTGTACAGTGTAGATAGTGTAGATACAAGCAGTGTAGGTACAGTAGGTAGAGTAGATACATTAGGTAGAGTAGATAGGAAGAGTATACAGAGGTAGGTAGATACAGTGTAGATACAGTGTAGGCACAAGCAGTATAGATACAGTGTAGGTACAAGCAGTGTAGATACAGTGTACATACAGTGTAGATACAAGCAGTGTAGACAGTGTAGGTACAAGCAGTGTAGGTACAGTGCACATACAGTGTAGATACAAGCAGTGTACATTGTACATACAGTGTACATACAGTGTACATGCAGTGTAGATACAGTGTAGGTACAAGCAGTATAGATACAGATTAGGTACAAGCAGTGTAGATACAGTTTAGGGACAAGCAGTGTAGATACAGTTAAGGAACAAGCGGTGTAGATACAGTGTACATACAGTGTACATACAGTGTACATACACTGTACACACAGTGTACATACAGTGTAGATACAGTGTACATACAGTGTAGATACAGTGTATATACAGTGTAGGTACAAGCAGTGTAGATAAAGTTTAGGCACAAGCGGTGTAGATACAGTTTAGGCACAAGCGATGTAGATACAGTGTACATACAGTGTAGGTACAGTGTACATACAGTGTAGATACAGTGTAGATACAGTGTACATGCAGTGTAGATACAGTGTATATACAGTGCAGGTACAAGCAGTGTAGATACAGTGTAGGTACAAGCAGTGTAGACAGTGTAGGTACAAGTAGTGTACATACAGTGTAGATACAGCGTACATACAGTGTAGGTACAAGCAGTGTAGATACAGTGTAGATACAAGCACGAGAGGCGCAATATACTAAAGCGCTTTTCATTAAAATCATGCTGGAGGTGTTATCAAATGAATGCAGCCGCTTCTTTCCTATAGTTTATCCAATGACCTGTGTTTGGACTCGTGTAGTACTAACAGGCATAACGCTGGAAGCTTAGCGACATTTGAATTAACACAAGACCAAGTGCACGCCTAAGCCTACAGATGTGCGTTACTTTTGCTGTAGATCAAAGCATCCCACTCATAGGTGGATTAGAGAAAATAATTCATGTGTGTCATCTTTTCAACTACACCTGCTTCCGTTTTCCGACTTTGAACGCACTGATCTGATTTATATTTTTCGCCTAGGCCTAGGGCAGCCTCTTTTTACGTGTCAAGGGCTCTGGAAAAAGAGTAAAAACTTCCATATGTCGGGTGCAGAATCCTATATATTTGGTGCCATTTTAGCACAAGCATAGATGTGGACAACCACTTTATCCACAGCACAGCCCCTGTCAGTGGCATGGCAAGAAATGATCGGCATCCTCTTTTATAAGCACAGCACAGCAGGTAAGAATGTAGGCACAGCCTTTCTGGTGTTACGCACAAGAGGTCAGCAGTGCTTGTGTGCGACCTAAAGTTCTTAGCACAGCTCATGGCAATGCTCACGTTTGTGATGCAAGACCTTGCAGTCTAGGCTTTTGTAAGCTCAGTATCATAAACACACATATTCAAGGAGGGAGACGCATGTGTGTCTTGCCTGAGTGATAAGCACAAACACATAAACACGGAGGAAGGCACGCGTGGGCCTTACTCAGTGATGAGCACAGACACATACAGACGGAGGGAGCAGAACACGGAGGGAGCACAGACACATACATACGGAGGGAGCAGAACACAGAGGGAGCAGAGCACAGAGGGAGCAGAACACGGAGGGAGCACAGACACATACATACAGAGGGAGCAGAGCACAGAGGGAGTAGAGCACGGAGGAAGCAGAGCACAGAGGGAGTAGAGCACGGAGGGAGCAGAGGACAAGCACATACACACAAACACGTGGGCCGTACCACAGTGACGAGCACAGACACATACACTCAGACTCGTGGGCCTTACCTCAGTGATGAGCACGAGGGGTACTTGGAGCATGATGCCAAAGAACGCCCACAGGCGTACCAGGTGCAAAGGTACGCCCAGCACAAGCTGCGTGTAATTTAAAATGTGTGTTTGTATCACACTTTTTGTGTGTGTGTGTGTGTGTGTGTGTGTGTGTGTGCACTTGCTGTTGGCCAGAGTTACAGGCACTTGCGCACGATTGGGCACTAAGAGGCAGACCTAAGGCGTAAACTCAATGCCCAATGCTGCAGACAAGCTAAAACATACTCTGGATTTAAAAGTACCATACATAAGCACTTTATTTTTGCAAATTACATACACGCACAACTTAGATTCAGGCGCACAAGATGATATACAGCTGCTTTTCTAAGCACCAACCCTTAAAACTTGCAAGGCTGAATGCTAATTCCAGTGCTCTCAAAACACGGTACTCTGCCTGAGCCAGAAGTAACCCACCTCGTGGAAAATTGCGCTCACAAAAAACACCAGCATGATCGAGGCCCACCTGTACATGGCGGCAACAGCGGGTGTCATAATTTTGACAGAGCTATTTTTAGTTGCATGCACTTTGTGTTGCTACAAGCACAGGCCAACACAACACACCATCACCCTGGAACATGTGTAGGGTTGGCCAGAACCGTATATATACATCGTTTATTCACCCATCTCCTGTGCCCCTTGTGTGAGTGCCTCCCTCTCGCAGGCATTACCAGCAACCCTGCCCCAACTCCGACGTTGCAGCATTGCTATGCACCATTCATATTTCAGAATGCTTATATCCTGAAGCAGAGGTTGATGGGTGCAATCAAGAACTGCACCTTTTCCCTTTCGAAGTGGGTGCAAAATAGGCACCGGGCCCCAGACAGCACCCCAAAATGCCAGATCTCCGGCAAATGTCAATGACATTGAAGTAAAAACAGGTACGTTGCATTTAAATGAGGTACAAGGGAATATATGTTGGGTGAACTGCTTATGGGCACAGTATGTGAGGACTTTGGCGACCCACAGTGTCCCAATTCTTGGGGAAAAAAGCAATTGTTCCCCGTCACTCCTTCTGTTTTGCCATGCTCACATCCATACCTAGGGATACCAAGATTCATGGTCGGGAAGTACACGTGCCGGAGCAGCCATTTGTGCACCGGCATGTTCCACAGTTTCCAGTACTCTCCCACCGTGGAGGCGTTCCACCAGTCCTGCATAAGTTGCAAAGGCACATAACACAGTGGTTACATAGGATGAGCAGCCATTCCAAATTGAATGCCTTTGTTAACCAAACTAAACTAAACTATAACACGGTGGTTACATAGGTTGAGCAGCCATTCCAGGTTGAATGCCTTTGTAATCCAAACTAAACTAAACTATAACACGGTGGTTACAGAGCATCAACAATCAGCCAAGTAAGGCGTACAGCAGTGCCAGGGTCACAGCAGTGCATTTGATTACAAAGCCTGTCGTACTTGCTGGTATCAAGTATTCATCAACAAGAGATGGATCATTATCATATCAATTATTCATCTACGAATTCATCTACTGTACTTCATTTCACCGTACTTGTGTGTAACAGTCACATCCATTGCCTCCTTTTTTGTTGAATTAGCACAACTGAAAGGGGTTGCGACAAAACGTCGCATCCCTTTTTAGTTGCAGTACCAAGCAAAACGAGAGAAAAGAGGGGATGGTTACAGGCAGGAATAGTATTAACTACCTTTGGTTGACGAAACCCTCAATACATGCAAGGGAGTGAGGAGAAGGTCACGATGGTAAAATGGATGCAGTCAAGAAATCATCGCAGGAACAATGGTCACAAAGGATACAACGGTGGGGGGAAGCCTTCAGCTTGCAGTTGCAGGAGCGTGTCTAACCAATTGCCCTCAGGACCCAAACCATACTCAAAACTTCGACTGTTTGATGGCAACTGTTTGTGTGAGGCGGTACCTTGTAGAACTCCCGGTCGCCAAAGTGGAGGAGCTCGGCAAGGATGTTGAGCCACAAGTGGAACACGCAATAGAACCCGGCCTACAATGAAATCAAGAAAAAAATGTAATTTTGTCAGTGCCTGTACAATCGGCGCTGACACTCTACCCCCTGTGCCTTACAATCTTCCCCTTGCTCTTCACTAAAAAGCCTATGGAAATTTGGACAAGGATTGCATGCTCGCTTTCCCATTCATTACTTTTAGATTAATGTCCGGAACATTGCAGGTTTACCTTTGCACCCTGATTCCACCGCACCCTGATTTCCTAAAGACACAACCACTTCCATTTCCTAATCTTGCAGTGCAGATTAATACATTCACCCCTGGAAGCAGAGCAGCTCCATTTCCTAATCTTGCAATGCAGATTTATAGATTCACCCCTGGAAGCAGAGCAGCTCCATTTCCTAATCTTGCAGTGCAGATTTATAAATTCACCCCTGGAAGCAGAGCAGCTCCATTTCCTAATCTTGCAGTGCAGATTTATAAATTCACCCCTGGAAGCAGAGCAGCTCCATTTCCTAATCTTGCAGTGCATATTAATACATTCACCCCTGGAAGCAGAGCAGCTCCATTTCCTAACCTTGCAATGCAGATTTATAGATTCACCCCTGGAAGCAAAGCAGCTCCATTTCCTAATCTTGCAGTGCATATTTATAGATTCACCCCTGGAAGCAGAGCAGCTCCATTTCCTAATCTTGCAGTGCATATTTATAGATTCACCCCTGGAAGCAGAGCAGCTCCATTCTTAAACTGATGCGAGGACCTGTCCGTTCTGTGTTCTAGCACTGCATGCAATTTTTGCTTTTCTTAATCTCACAGCACGCATCAACTTTGTTTTGTCTTTCTTTTATTCGCATACCATCCAGCAGTATATGTTTGGCAGGGACAGCTTCAGCACACGCTCGCACAGACGTAGCCAATCCATCTGTGAGCAAACAGGATCAGCAGAGATGATTGATCAAATGTTTGATGGAAGTTAATTTGCTTGGCTCAGATGAACCTTAAACATTCATTTAGGCACAGGTAGGCATTAACACAAGCATGAGATCTGGTTGAGTAAGTTTGTCAAGTGCCTAGGTCAATAGCTGTGCCCAACAGCTCTCGTACAGCCAATCCAACTGTCATAAACAAATATCAAACATATTAAAGTGGAAATTGTAGGATGACTGAGCATGGCAAACACAAAGGAATGAGAGAAGATGAGTGAATACTTATACAATCACAGTGTGCACGAGGGCAAGTAGAGGGAAGCTAAAGACACCGGACATGTTGACTGTACATACATTAACACCAACACAGTCACAAAGACGCACCCACATGAATACTTCCATGTAGGTAGACTCACGCGGACACACTCACGCAGACACATTCATGAAAAATATCTGATGAAGGCGAATTTTCACAGATACACACACAGACACACGCACACTGATGCAGACGTACTCACGAAGAGACACTCACTTACACACTGGTGCATTTGTACTTACACAGATACGCTTAAACAAGCTCACACTCATGCAATATCACTCAGTTATGCAGATGTAGTCATGCACACATACTCATGCAAACAAACTGATACACATGCACTTACGCAAAAGTAATTTCACATAGGTATCTTACGCATGTAAGTACAAGCAACTGAATACATGCATTGGCACAAACAGACTGATGCAGGCACGCTTGCAAAACAACACTGGCACCGACGCAGATTCACTTACTGTTTTAATGGGGCTCATGCTGTTTGCGATGGCAGGGATCATGTACCTGCAAATTAATGAGTAGTTTAGAAAGAACAACGCAACTCTCATGCATGCCATACAACTTGCATGCAGCTGCGTAAAAATGATTTTGCAATGAGAGGGAGCATGCATGTGTTAGTTGAACCACAGTTCAATAGGTGTGTGTGTGTGACAAGTTTTGGTTCTGTACACAGAGCGCCTCACTGCCGCAGGATAGGGACAGGAAGGTCACAAATATGGATCATGTGCAGG
>Ga0307963_1001543_pt1 | contig 17687 bp, 14 predicted proteins | sample OrgLakmetagen594_FD_201829 | JGI IMG/M metagenome (GOLD analysis project Ga0307963, IMG submission 201829) | Saline water microbial communities from Organic Lake, Antarctica - #594 | ecosystem: Environmental > Aquatic > Non-marine Saline and Alkaline > Saline | place: Antarctica: Organic Lake...
CGTGTGTGACAAAGTCTCGTGGCTTCCGAGGGGCTTTTGCATGTTTTACACTCCACTATGTGTCAGCAGCACACGCGTATCACCAAAAAACACATGTTCCTGGCAGCACCAAGCTCAGCACTTGATCAATTTTCACTACTTTTGTCTTGATGAGAGGCTTATGCAAATTATGCACCCTACAAAAAAGAAATGTTACGGTTTGGGTTGGTGATGGGCTTGCTGTGGGCCAAAACGTGTGAAAATGGCAGCGATCTGAGCAGGGGCCGGCCCTGGAACAGTCCCTGCACAAAATTTCTTAATTTTAAGTATGAACCCCCTAATATGCATCCTTTCAGTAGCACTACCCAAAATTTGGTGGCTTCTGGGATGCTTCCACATCTTTTACGCAGGGGGTTGTGTCACCATTGCGCTCAAATGAACAAAATAGTGCATGTTCCTGGCCGCAGCAAGCTGAGTACTTTATCAAATTCAACCATTTTTGTTTTAAAGTATGACTTAAGTGAATGTTTAGCCTGCAAACAAGGAATGGTGCAATTTGGGTTGGTGGTGGACTTGTTATAGGCCAAAACGTTAACGTGTGAAAATGGCAGTGATCTGAGCCGGGGGCGGCCCCAGATCACCACATGGGCAAATTTATCAAAATCCAAATATGCAGCCCCTTATGTTTACCCATTTAGTGGGAAAACACAAAGTTTAGGCCCAGTCGGTGGAGGTCACTTGGGGGGCTGAACAGCACTACATGGTACCAGCTTAAGCATGGATTGTAAATATGGGCTATACAATTCGTCCATGCCACTGCTGATTTAGCATGACACCCTCCTTGAGTCAAGCACGCCCCAAATGGCCGCTTCTCGTTCAAACTCGCCATACATGACACCTCCAAATTCAACCTTTTTGGAGCATCATGAGGAGTAGGCATTGTAGAGAAAAATGTGCTGACCATCCCCAATGCCTGAAGTGAGCAACTTTCCTAAGCTAAATGCTTGCTTGAGTGTTGGGCATCAGAGGAAGTGCTCATTATGGTGCTCGTTTGCTTGGTTATTGTGACCTAGACATCCCTGAGATACTGAGACTTAAATGCTTGTTTACACACAGTTAAACCAGAACGGGGTCCCATTTTTTGCTTTCTTAAACTCATCAAGACATGCTGGTGCAGACCTGGCTCTGCCTGTCATAGTTTACGTACATCCAAGGCGCCCCTCACTAGACCAGGATGGGGTCTCTGTTTCCTTGCTTTCTGAACGGTACATAGTTAGCAGTAGGCCAAGATGGAGCCCGCTAGCCATAACTGTTCAGGCAGAGCCAGGTCTGCACCAGCATGTCTTAAACTCAATAAAGTAATAATGAGACCCCATTCTGGTTTAACTGAGTGCAGACAGGCAATCAAGTCTCAGTATCTCGTCCTCACTCCCAGGGATGTCTAGGCCATAATAAACAAGCAAACGAGCACCATAATGAATTGCATATTCACTGATGCCCAACCCTCGAGCAAGCATAGGAGCACCACGAAGTACAACAGAAGGCTAAAGGAAGGGAATATCACTTCTATAACGTCTGAAACTCAACATGTACCGCCCAATTGCATGTATAGGAGCTAGCTGCTACTTTCAGTTTTATTACAGTTTTTGTTTGGTGTTTTTAGGTTTTACCTCGACCTCGTAGGTTGAGCAGCCATCCCAGGCCGAATGCCTTTGTATTCAAAACAAAACTAAGCTAAATGGCAGGATCAACGGCTTGTGATGTGATGTGGAATTGCCTCCCAAACACGTAGGGGGAGCAGCATTTTTGTTGTGTTCATAGAGAGGCGGTTCTTGACCATCAACGGTCATCAAACACAAACGCATACAATCTTGAATATTTAAATGAATATCACAAATAAGGCATTATACGCCAAAAAGGCATGAACCATGGACTTGGCTCACAGTTCATCAATACAAACTCTATCAGTAGACGATGGGCTTGGTATTATGGTATTTGTGATGCCCATCACGTTGATTAATAAAGCCACATTTTGACAGAGCGGTATTCATGATAGTTAGGCTGAGGGTCAAGTTGGCCCACATGGGGAACTAGTGGTAAACACAAATTGCAAGGCAAAGCAACAACGTAAAGCTGAATGTGAATCCTGAAAAGCTAGCAGGCCAGCGGCGACATCAAGTACAAATTAAGAAAACAAGAACACACCCGTTGCAAGGTGGAGGGCGGCATAGACAAATTGTAAGGCTAATAATCAGGGTAATATACTTCAAGGCAAAAGTAACTGCTGCACCTGCGTCTTATTAAGTAACAGAGAGTGGTGATTGGTATCAAGCGAGGGAAGGACCGAAAACAATATCAAGCTGACACTGTCGCAAAGATATAAAGGAATCCAAAGCTTCCTCACACACCATCTTCTCCCATTGTCTGGTCCAAATAATGTCTTGATCACATTACATTCATGGCTTAGGACACAAGAGAGATTCGTAGCATGTATGACAGTATGGCCCAACTGTTGTAACTAACTATTTGACATTGACAAGGAGGGTTTGGCTACTTTGTCTCTAGCCACAAAAGAACAAACTCCATGATTAAGTTGCAACCACGCTCTCATTCATAGTTAAACAGCCCCAGCAGTTGCCCCCACAACCCGCAGCCAGGCTCTGTGGAAGCTCTTTGTTATACACAATTACAGGCAATTGAGATCAAGCGTCCCTTGAATCATTTTGTTTACCACTTTGCCAAGTTATAAGGTGAGAAGCTCATCTGACAAGTGCGGCCCCAACAAGCTCTTGTGTTGTTCATCTGATTACAATTTGCCTGACCTGTCTCAACGTGTCTGCATCCACGCCTTCAGGGAGTCCTCCTCCTTAATTGAAGGCCTGTATGGATTGCAATTCAGTGACAGAGCATCAAAGTTTTTCTTGCTTATCTTTACACTCAACCCTGTCTATTGAACTGCGCATTGCACACACACACACACACACACACCTCTTTCAGGTATCTAAATCAGAACAAACCTCACCTCACTTCGCCAGCTTGAAAGGGAACATGCATGATGCCCTTTGAGCCTTGAGCACGACAAGGAGAGGAACCTGCAGTTCGTGCGTATGTAGTCAAACAAATGTATACTCAATCATGCTGTGGCCGTGTATACTTATGTTGTCATCCTAAGTAACCCTACAGTAAAAACCTCGGAGTCCCATTGGCTTCACTTAACAGACTGGAGGAATATATGCGGCACACTTATACTAGGAGCCTTTGGAACATGCTGCTGCTTTGTGCCATTAAAGTATACGACTCACTTTGAGGACTGTCTTTGATGCGTTGATTGGGGCTTGATTCTAAGGTAAAGGATGTGGACATGTTGCAGCATCTCTGATTCACTGTTGGGTTGGGAGCATCAAAAGTGTCGGAAGCAACCTGCATTGTTGCCAAAGAAAGGAACGCATACCATTTGTCCACTATCAATTCGGATATTAAATTATTTGGCCCAAAAAGTACCTTTTCAATAATTCTCGAAGCCCTGTCTGGACTGGCTTCAGTCAAAAATAAATAATTCAAGTGATTTTTTAGGGAATTAAAAAAAGGGCCCCCATGCGTGCCAGTGTGAGCCCCATGGCCCTCTTCTTCAAGCCCCAGTCCCCAGCTGAGAGGCTGACTGCTCAGCAGAGAGACCATGAGAAGAGGCAAAGGCAAGGAACGAGGCTGTGAAGAGGCGTGTGGGGCGGCCCCAAGAACAAGCTTCCCCTCTCACAGGCCCTTCAGGCCCTTCCTCTGGGGCATCCACACAGAGTGAGTGAAGATGGCAAGTAGGTAAGAGAAGGTTGCTTCTCTGATTGAGGGAAGCACACATGCGAGCACTTACAGACGTCATTCTCCCCATGCAGCCAATGGGCAGCCTGCACAGCAGCAGCAGCCAACAGTAGGGGGCTCTCGGATTCACAAATTATAATTTTCGACAGGACCCTTGCAAAGCCCTTCGAACTCAAAAATCATCCCCAGACCACCTTATGAACTTAATACGAGAATCATTGTTTTTCAGATTTTGGTGTCACGAGTTGATCGTGGACAGACGTATTTGATAAAGCATCGGTCAGCAGAGTGACAAATTTACTGAGGAAAATAATAAACAGAAAGAACTGGATTGAATGCAAGCCCAATGCAGACCATCAAATTGGAATGAACCCCAATGCAAGACTGAAATCCTGTTACATGAGCTTCAATTAACCTCAACAGCGTTTTGGAGCAAAAAGCCTTAATTTCTTGGAACCTGACCAGAAATTTAAGCCAAGAAACACACCTAGGGCCCAAACCCCGTACATAGAGTTTCCATGTATAATATATAATGAATACTGATGGCGCTTAGTTGTTTAGCGGACAAATAAATAACTATTGAGGCCCCTTGCAATATGTAAGGCCGAAAAAGAACAAAGTTTTTCCGGACCTTGCATTACTTTGACTTTCCAGCGGGGACGATTCTGGGCTCCGCAAAGGACCCCATTGTTTTCAGAGGCAACAACCATATTAATGGCCGAGTTGCAGGAGGCATCTTTGCCCATTTGGTTGGCAGAATCATGCCTCCCATAAGTTCAAGCTTCTCCAAGAGAGAAGCATGAGTGCAGAGCTGCTGCAACTCAGGTGAAAATTCCTCCAGGAAGGAGGATCACGGCGGTGTACGGTGTGTTTGCATGCAGCAGGCAGCCCCCCTCAAGCAGCAGAAGCAGAAGCTCCCAGAGGCCCAGAAAAAGAAAGGGAAGCCCAGTCACATCCTTAAATTTTGCAAATTTCACAAATTTTCTGAACTTTTGAAGGGCCTCGCAAAAGCTTAACGCTCGCAAATTAAAATTTCTAATTATTTTGGCACCATAATTATGCAAAATTAGGCCTCGTAACACTAAAAGATAGGAAAGTGACACAAAGTCAGTATGGTAAATCTGAGGTCGGGTCCTGCGTCTGTGTTTCCTTGCCACATAAGTAAACAAATGAGTAGGGTTGGCCAGAACCGTATTTATACGCCATATATGACCGTATATTTGATTAAATTTCTGCAAAAATCACGTACATACACCGCATATATATGCATATAATTCTGGCCAACCTTATAAAAGATGTACAAATGCACCTAGCGCCAAAAGTGATTGTGTGAAAATAAGACCCAAAATCGAAGGCTTTGAACTCAAGCGTGTGAGGAGCTGCAAAAATCCAAACGAGCCCTACTGTATGCTGATGTTTGTTGCAAATAATGCAGAAAGAATGTTCACAGGGGAGGATGCCAACAGCTTCCCGGGGCAATTTGACTGCTAAAAATCAAAAAGACTGAGTTAGGCACGCACAGTTTTGTACTAATGTGCTTTGAGTGGTCCAAGTAAAGGTCTATGGTCTGATCTATGGAGGCTGGAAAATCGACTTATTGAGGACAACCAAAAAAGATCAGGCCTAATAACTAAAAAAGACCCTCTGCATTTCTGCGTAAACAGAAACCTTTTGAGTGGCAAACGGCACTACCTGGACAAACTTCACAGGTATTTTTTAACACTAAATGACTCGACCCTGTCAAATACCTTTGAGCAAGCATCCCCTGCTCCCTCAATTCACAACTAGTTTAATGGATAACTCCAACACACACACAGACACACATGATTAAAGAAGCACTGGACCAAGTAAATAATTTGAGTGCACACCTGTGACATACTCCTAGCCCGTTCAGGGTGTTGAAAGAGGTTGGGGCTTGACTTGTCTGCTGCTGCTGGGCCCAGGCAGGAGGGACGACGCTGGACCTGCCCAGCATTCCAAAGAAATATGCTGTGTTTCTGTGGCGCACCCATGTATGATTGCACAGGCACACAGGCTGGCGCAATCTGTACTTGTATTAATGCAAAACGATTCCCGTGCTGCTCTGTTTGCCTGCCCATATGCTCTACGTACTGCATAGCCCCCTGTTCAAGCAAATTGCCGGTGCTTGCTGTGATCAATTTGTCAAAATAGGCGTGTCCTTGCCCACCTTAGGCATAACCTCGCTACCAGAGGAGCGTCTAAGGAATTGGCGGGGGGAGTCAAATTGCAACTTTTGCAGAGGTGCTGAGAAGGGTTCCGAGGTATGGCTTGGTAGGGCATGGGTTGCAATGGGCTGGTGGGAGGACGGGGGGTGATTGGTGACGGGTGTATTGCAGGCAAGGCTTGAACCTGCTCCAAAGGTCATCCCTGCAAATTCAAGTGTGACCGTGTTTCTGCTGGCTAATGAAGTTGCTATAACAATACCTGCTCTCATGTTGAAGCCGTGCTCTAAACTTTAAACTTTCTAAAAGAATTTACGATTTGCAATCATCAATTGGCAAAGGTAATTGGAAGAATGGGCATATCAATGGGTATTACCAGAGGGAGGCAACTGAGGCCCAATTTAGGCATGTTTTAATATACTCTTTAGCTCTTGTGCCTCCAGATTGGCAAGCTCTGATATTAACATATTATGACTTTGTTAGGCGTAAAATTTGGAGCTTATCAATTTTGCCGCACATGCTCGATATGCTGTGGCGTGAACTCCACTACTACCAGCTGCCAAACCTTCATAACAGATCACCAACTGCACCAAGTTCGGAGAAATTTGGCGTCTTAGAGCCCTTTCAACAAACACAGATAATTGCAACAGAATTGAGGTTTAAAGACCAAGTGATTGATGAGAACTGCAATTAATGTGCCTTTTCCCATGGAAAGTACCTGTTTAGGGTACAGGTTTCCTGCGTGTGCTTTTGTCCTGTCAACTCATACACAGTGTCTTGAATTTGAGCAAATGCTCAGGTAGGTTGTAGCGTCTGCTCTAGTCCCAATTATATTGCTCTAGCCTTAAGTTATAATGGTCCCAATTTGATGAAGTGGCGTGTGAGTAGTAGCAGCTACTGGGTTAATAAGAAGGAGTGTATTTGGGCATTTGCCCAGTTGCCCCCCCTGACATAATTGACAGTCATTCTTATTTTGGATACTACTATCTAAGGAAAAAGGAGGGTGACCTCTAAAGCAGAGTTGTTTGAATCATTTTTCTGGCAATGGAATTTCGATGGAGTGCGTAAAGGTAAGATATTTATACCACTGTTCGAACAAACCCATGTGCAATTTAGAAAAGGAGAAATTTGCCAGAGGGAATCAGCTGAGCGACCCTCCCAGTATGCTCAATTATATGCACAAACATTGTTATGTACATAAAATTTAGATGTAATAAGAAGTTTGGCGTCAAGGGGGCTAGCCGTTGGGTCTCTGTGACATCAAGGCCTAATTTTTGGCGGGGATTTTGAACATTTGGGCACAGAAAGCAAATTTAAGAGCTTCTCCTGTACCGGATACATAATCGATGCAACCCGTCATTGTCTCTTACCATCATGAATTTAAGCATGTTTGTTCGGGAGGGGTCAAATATTGGCCATTCTTGGCCCTTTTCCACACAGGAGAACTGGCTCAAATTCCACACCTGACCACCTGATGGCTTTTTTCTCATTTTTTTCTACATTGGCCTAGTGTATGCATTAATACCACACAAGTAGGGTTGTTCAGTTCGAGGTTCGGCCAAAAGTTTGGGTTCGCGAACTTTCACGCATTACAACGAACTTTAAAAGTGCCGTTTGGAGTTCGGTCAAAGTTCGACGGACTTTTAAGAGTTTGTCAAACTTTACAGCATGCATCTGTCAAAATTGCATGGGACAGCAGCTCCCCCCAGTTCAGTCCCACTCGTTCCTTGCAGTAAAAGTAACATGTTCAATAATTTTTATATGAAATATGATCTGTGATCGGTACTAAGCCAGGAATTTCCTTGGTCTTAAGGCCCAAACTTGTCACACATTTCTCAACTGCTAAAGAATTTATACATCGCAGTACTTGCACTGCACCTGAAGGTTCTCCTTTTACTGCTCTACAATGATGACACGGTCCCATTCCGGCCCCCTTTTCCCCCCTATAATTACACACAACTAATTGGGAAGATTTGAAGGTGGGGGGAGGAGCCCAAGGGCCCGTTTCCCAAAATTGCACATCGAACCCTTCGAATAGTTCGAGGGTTCTAGAACTTTCACGAACCTTGCTCCCAAAAAAACAAATCGAACAACCCTGCACACAAGAGCTCTTATGAGTGGATTTGGGTCATTAAGTGATTTGATTGATAGAGGCTGTGAAAAATGGGGTACACGCCACACAAATTGAGCATGCACTCATTTTGCGATCGGCTTGCTCCGAACGTTGCACCCACAAACAGCTTGTAGAACAAAGCTTAAGAAAAGATTCCTTACATGTAAAAACCAGAGCATACCAATGGGGGGTGCTCACAAGCCAAAGACCATATTAAAACATGCCCATTTGGGCCTCAGTTGCCCCCGTCTGAAATTTGCTGGTTTCAATGGGCCCTGCCTTTCATGCTTGTAATATCTTATCAAAATCAAGATGTAATACAAGAAATAAGAATGCTGACGGCGACCTAAGGCCCTTCAGCATTCTAAACTGCAATCTCAACTAAGAAGTTCTATAACATGACGTCCGAAAACTTTTAATAGTTTGCGAATTGCATGATTAGGATTTGTTATAATGCGTGAAGGCTTGTGAACTTATAATATAGCTTGAGCCACAAACTGAACAACCCTGCCCTGAAAATTAATATTGACATAGCATTTCAATTGCATTGACGCTGCTGCAAGCTGTTCTCCTGATCCTCATTTAGTGATTCTCGTCTGATTTCAGTGGTCTGAGGTTGTTACAAGCAGACCTTTTGCCGAGGAATTTCATTCCGCTTGATGAAAGTACTGTATTCCTGTGAAAAGTAGCCTGTGTTTCCCTCCATTTCATGGCAGCAAGCTGAAACGGAGTGATAATTCCAAGAGTGGTCCAGCAAACACAAAAATATGCATTCCCAGGCTACATTTGCTGCACCAAGTCTGCTGTGTACTGAATCAGTGTGGGAGCTTTCCCATTCCACACCAGTATACTCACTTTTTCTTGTGTACCATCTAAACAAACATTATTCCAACAAATTCAAAAGACGGTCATCACCATGGGCACCATTCTAGGCAGGGAATTGTGCGTTGACCACAGCATGCACAGACTAAAGCATATCTCCCCCTCAAAGGTAGTAAACGGTTTTAGTTCTTGCTTTGAGCTATCATGAACGTACAAATACGTTTCTTGGGAGGTCAATACAGAGCCCAAGTTGTCTTTTTTTTGAGAAGATTGGTTAAACTGTAAAACGCCCTTCATTCCTTTTCAATGAAATGGTAAGTGATAGAAGAGGATAAAACCAGCTTTTACGTGTGTGTTTGGGTTGCTGGATGACCTGAGAGGCTTTATCGTTTGCAACAGGAGGCCTGAACGCGGCGGCTTGTGAGGCACGCACATCCAGATCCTGAAGTTCCAAACTTCATTTGGATTTACCAAACGATTTCAACTCCTATCCTTGCAAATTAATTACACCTGTACCAGGAGCGAGAAAGGCTCCTCTTCAGGGAACGAGAGGAAAAAGAGACGACAAGTCATTCCCCTGAGGAAAAAACAATTTGCAGGGCACGTACCTTCCCTACGTCACCCCGGGTAAATGACATTTTTTGCCCTCCGGAATGATGCTGGTAACGTCTATTATTACTTTATTTTGAGGCTCCAGGATTGCCCAGAACAGCTGTAATAAAGTTTGGCGGGTGGCTGAGCAGTGACGAGCAGAGAATGCTCCCTGGGGCCTCCCCTCGCCCCCCCCGTTCCCCTCCCAGGCCCCGCCCCAGCCCTGTCAGCAGCATCTGCTGCGCCCCAAGGCCCACGCCCAAGATGCACCATTAGCACGTGCAAGCATAGATAAAGCATACAGCGGCAGCAGCAGCAACAGCTACAGCAGCAGCGACAATGAGGAGAGCGAGTACAGCAATAGTGCTAGAGGAGGAGGGGGGGGTGGGGGCCTGAGGGGAAAACCATTGGGAAGGACTAAATACCTTAGCAATATCAATTAGTGAAGAGACAGAGAATGTGAGTGTGAAGAGACAGAGCGTGTCAGTGTGAAGAGAGAGAGAGAGAGAGAGAGAGAGAGAGAGAGAGAGAGAATGTGAGTGTCTGTGTGATTATGACAGAGAAAGAACTACTCCCAGCCATCTTGGACCAAGTTTGAACCCTTCGTTAAATTTTTATCACTTAAAGGTTTGACTCACGTGTCAATCGAAATATAAATTATACATTCGGAATCCTGACGTGGAGAGGTATCGATTGGTATATAAATGATTCGATTTTGAGGGGGTCGCGGGGGGGGGGTTAGGGGGGTCTGAAGAATTGGGGGGGGGTCTCCAGAATTTTACTGTGCCACTTTCACACAATATAAATATAATTTTGAAATCCTGAGCTCAAGCCTAGTCGATTGGCATCATTGTTGGGTGATTTGATTAAAGGGGGGGGTCTGGGTGCCTGGTCATAGAAATGCATGGAATGTCCCCAAGTAGGCCGTGGGAGTGTGTTCAGGCAAATTACCAGCAATTGATTCCAAACTTGCAGCTTACGCATTGCATTATGCATAAGTTGCATGATTGAAGTAAAAAGTCGGCAAAGGTTTTGGCTGGATTTGTGCACTAAACAGGTGGTCAGTGCAAGAGCGTGCGCAAACCAGTTTTTGCCCAATAGCTCGTCAGGTATTGCATTATTTGGTATGAGAACTGTGCAGGCAGATAGCTGCTTAAATTCTGAGCAGAATGACACCCTTTTTATTAGTGTGGGGGGTCAGGAAGGGGGTTTGGGGGAGGCGGGGGGGGGCATTTTGGGCCGGAGGACCAAGATTTACACGTGACTGTCATGAATTTCTTCATGACGCCTCCTGCTTAAAACCATTCTTATGTTTGTGGGAAGCTAAATTGCCCCTCACTGACGCACATATACATGCACAGACACAAGCAAACTAATACACATGTACATGCACAAACGTGCATGTGCACGCATACGCACACACGCACACGCACTGGCTGGGCTAAATGCCCACCGGGGTTGGTGCGGGAATGCTAGAAAATTTCTTGAAAGGGTTTCCTGGGTTTACTTTTAGAATTGAGTTTCAGGTTCCAAGGTGACTACGGTAAGGTTCGGTATCAAGAAAAATATCTCTAAGCAAAACTCGCCCTGCGACACTGTGTACGCTACCTGGGCCGAATGTCGGTCCAAAAGATCCCCTGCGGTGAATGCGGAAGCTGCTGCCTGAGGGTTCAATATCCTGCAAGATACACAAGTGAAAGGAGTGGTTGGAGAAAGGGACGTGAAATACAGCCTACAACTGTTATGGACCTCGATGACGAACTATCCAGACCATTGAAATTTCCAAGCACTCATACACAATGTGTGCGTGATTGTGTGTATGTGCGTGTGTATGCATGTGTGAGTGCCCACATGTAAATCATGCAGACGTCTGCCAACGTAAAGAAAGTCCAAGAAGTTCCTACATAGCTTTTCATCGGGCAGCAAACGCACCACAAGGAGGGTGAGGGTGGAGAAACAGGTGGTAAGTGCTGATTGCACCAGCACAAATCACAATGGGCCACATGCTGTGCGTGCTGCACATTCACCGCTGAACATTAGCAAAGACAAACACACATACAAACAGCGCGAATGACGCCAAACCAACGCCTTGTGTGTGTGTGTGTGTGTGTGTGCCTGACATCCACAGACACGACCTTAGGCATTAACTTAGGTTGAAACTGCCCTGACAACCCTATCAAGGCTCTTGCTCGTTCGTGCACGTGCTTGGAACACCAATCTGCACACATACACACACTCTCTCTCTCTCACACACACACACACACACATTCTTGTAGAACTGCGCCAAACCAACTGTATTGCGTTCCTGAAATCTAAACAAGGTTTTAATTTAAATCAGCGACGCGATCTGGAGTGTGCATGCAAGCTCTGCGTCTCACACGCCCACTCTCACATATGCACACATACACAAAATGCATACACACGCAGAAGAGCACACACACGCACACAACACACAGGAACACGCTTGCACACACATGCACAAATGCACACAGGCACACAACTGCGTAGTACATTCCCTGCTCAGGTAAAAAAAACTAAGCAGGCAGCAAAAATAACCCTACATAAATTAAGGAAGAGGAGCACTGAAAATTTTCTCCACAACAGATTTGAAGAATAAAAAGCAACAAGGTTAAAAATCAGGAGCCTGAGGGTTGCAGGCTTGGCCTGAGACCGGTTCCTTACCAGGAGGCTGAGAGTTGGTAATGGTGTTAGAAAGTGCACGTTTGATACGGACAAGTCTAGCAGCGTTCCAATATTTCAGCTTACAATATGGGTGGCTTTGTCAGGATGCATGCTGAATATATTGCTAACTTCTAGGATGCAGCCCCTTATTCTATGACAAGGTTTAACCTTCAAGAAGGTGGAGAGCAGGCAGACTTCAGCACGCAATCACACACAACAACCACATTCTTACCAGTTTGCACGAATTCTCTGAATGGAGAGAGGAAGAGGACTGCAAGGAAGCGGCATTTAGGTTGCTCAGGCTGTTCTTGCGAGACCTGCTGAGGTGGTCCGCTTTAGATGGCGAGCCAAAACGTGATTGCGACCTGAGTGCAAATGGAAGAGCAGCGGGGGAATTGGGTGTGCTTACGCTCCCTCCCAAACTGCACAGAAAGGAAATCATCACAAGCGCAGTTACCTGATGTTCAGAGCATGGTATACACAGAGTGCGTGCGCAGACAAGTGTTTACATGTGCGAACCTACGTACGTACATACACACTTTGCCCTGTTGCTACTCAAATCAAACCTGCATGCAGTGTGCACTGCACGTGCGCTGGTGTGGATATTTTTGCTGTGTTGCTTGCTAGCCCCCCAAACACTACGGGTATAGAACTATACATGCAATGTACACACATTGGGCAGAAATTGCTGCGACACAGCGTGTACAACTAACGGATCATTTACGCCGACTACCTTTGTAAAGGTATTAGATGAGCCAGGGCAGCCCCTGCATCATCTCCGCTGCCAATAGGAGTAGGTGGGCGTGCTTGGAGAGAAACGTCATTCAGCCTCGCAGCAACAGAGCTGAGCAATGGTTTTGGGCTGCTGGCTGCCTCTTCTCCTGCTGGCAAAGGGCTCCAGCTTGGATCCCCATCATTGGCATGCCTGTGAACAAATGGTGTTTCAAGCATTAATTGACTGTCTCAAATTTGAGAATGACACGCACGCTGAGGACATGTTGGTGAACCACGCTTTGACCTTTAACTTGTAAGTACGCATGCACATCCTAGGAGCTTGTTGACGCTCTAGCAAGTCACCACAAGCACGTACAAACAATTAATTGTCAATGTGTGCGTCCCTGTGGGAACGTGTTTGTTTGTTTGCGTGCGTGCGTGCATGCATGTGCGTGCATGTGTTTAATCCTGTGCGTGCGTGCCTTCGCATGTGCATGTGTATGGTTCTTGCATACGTGAGTGTGTGCGTGCATGTGCGTATATGTGTTTTCTTGTGTGCGTATGTGTGCATATGCATGTGTGTGCAAAAAGTTAGTCATTCATTATTCATTACCCTTCAGCCCGCTTTTGGTGGCAAGACATCCTATCTGCGTCGAAAGAGGAAGGCAATGGCAAAGAATGCCATCCAATGATGCTGTTCTTGCAAGACCTGCTAGGTTGGTCGGTTTTGGATGGCGAGCCAAAACGTGAGTGCGACCTGAGTGCAAATGGAAGAGCAGCAGGGGAAATGCTTTACAACGACATGCGCCTGATGTGCATGCTCTCAACCAAATTGCACAGAAACGGGATCACTTCTAGTGCAGCGGTCGCCTGATCTGTAAAACATGGCAAACACAGGGCGCATTTTCAACGAGGGTGGAGAATGTGCTGCACAAGAAATTGTGCAATTTTGGAGGGCCAGAACTGCCACCCTGCCAGAACTCAGGTCAATTGCCAAACCACTCCATTAGTTGGCAATTTTTTTTGTGCTGACCTTAATAGGTCAGCACACCTTGCCAGAACTCCTTTCCCTCACAGATGCCCAAAAGCAAGTGTGGGACAAGTGCCCAGGACCACCCCCTAGGAAGGCATGCTCAGAAAAGGACAGGAGCTCGATCAAACCCCCCATCCATCGAGTTTCAGTATAGGGTTGGTTGGGAATACAAGTAGACAGAGCTCACTCGCTCAAAGCCAGAACTCGCAATGGTCAACCGTTCTGCTCAACAATTGAACTACCGCACCGTCTGAGTGCGGTGTCTGAGTGCGGGCGCAAATATGTGTTTACATGTGTGAGACATATGCACATATTTTGCCATGTTGCTACTCAAATCAAACCTGCATGCAGTGTGCACTGCACGTGCGCTGGTGTGGATATTTTTGGTGTGTTGCTTGAAATCAGCTACGACACAGCGTGTACAACAATATGCTGGTCATTTACGCCGACTACCTTTGTAAAGGTACTAGATGAGCCAGGGCAGCCCCTGCATCATCTCCGCTGCCAATAGGAGTAGGTGGGCGTGCTTGGAGAGAAACGTCATTCAGCCTCGCAGCAACCGAGCTGAGCAATGGTTTTGGGCTGCTGGCTGCCTCTTCTCCTGCTGGCAAAGGGCTCCAGCTTGGATCCCCATCATTGGCATGCCTGTGAACAAATGGTGTTTCAAGCATTAATTGACTTTCATTTGTGAATGACAAGCACGCTGAGGACATGTTGGTGAACCACGCTTTGACCTTTAACTTGTAAGTACGCATGCACATCCTAGGAGCTTGTTGACGCTCTAGCAAGTCACCACAAGCACGTACAAACAATCGATTGTCTACGTGTGCGTCCCTGTGGGAACGTGTTTGTTTGTTTGCGTGCGTGCGTGCGTGCGTGCGTGCATGTGCGTGCATGTGTTTGTTCCTGTGCGTGCGTGTTTGTTTGCATATGTACGTGTGCATGTGCGCAGGAGTGCAGGAGTGCGTTTGCATATGTACTTGTGTGCATGAGCATGAGTGTGATTGTGAATGTGTGTATATGTGTGTATGCACATCTTTGCAAGTGTGCATGTGTGTGTGAGTGTGTGTGTGTGTGTGTGTGTTTGTGTGTGTGTGTGTGTTTGTCTCCTTCGAATTACTCCATTCACGCACCCAGGGGCTCTTTTAATCAGGGAAATTGAAGAACGTGGAGTCATGATCAGGAAGGGTTTCTCTGTTTTACATATTTTTTACCGGTTCACGTCCAGAAAACTCGATAGTGTGGGGCGAATTGTGCGAAGGGAACAAGTCGAAGGAATAATTCACACGTTTCCACTTCCTGTGGAAGCAGCAATGATATTAATAAATAAAAATCAAATTAAAAACTTCTGCATCAGCAGAAACACACAAGCAATGCTTCTTCCCAACAGATTTTTGGTGAGAGTGAACCCAGGACCACCGCCACGCACTCAAGTGCTAGCACACTGCTCTCCAGAGCCTTCCACAGGCATCAAGGTAAGAGAGTTGAACTCTCTCTCTCAGAGCATCACACAACTGGGACCACACAAATTGAGGGTACCACCACAGCAAGAAGTTCCAACATTTGCCTGCCCACAGAAAAGCTCCACGGCAGACACTCTTTCCTCCCTTGATGCACTCCTTGGACCTGAGCAAAAGGAGCAAGAGATGAAGGCCAAGGCGGCCCAGAAACCTCAAAATGCTCCCCCTCCTCCCCAACAAGGCAGCTTTTCTCAATGGCCCGCGGTGAGGATCTGCAGCCTGTGATGTGTGCCCACTGTGACCGCCAACGGTAAATGGTCGTACACCAGGCCAAACCGGGCTACCTGATTTTTCTTCAACGAGCACTTGATCCTGGTTTGTGTTCTAACTTCCTTCAGGTACCCAAGCCACAGGAGCCGGTGAAAAAATCAGCACCCAAAAAGGGAAGCTTCACATTTGACCAGGTGCGCCAGCCTATTGCATGGGCTGCGGCACTGTACTTGTCCTTTGCTTTCTGCGTGTGTGCGCAATCGTTTTGCTCACATACATGAGACCAGTGCTAGGTAGAATGGCAAGAGGTTAAGCACCCTTTGCGTGTAATATCTGTGCTTGCAAGGTGATGGGATTTGAGGGCTTAGCTCCGGAGGTTATCAACTCGAGAGCTGCCATGCTGGGGTTCTTTGCTGCCATTAGGTAAGGGTTTTCCACAAAAGGTAGCGGGATAGGCACCATACAGGCGTTTTGATTTGAGGTCACCACTATGGGAAAAGCAAATCATGTTGGCGTGTTCTAGGTAGCCAGCTCAGGAACTGGCTTTATTGTATGTTGCATGTTACCTTGTTTTACAGACAAACAATCCATTCATTAAACTTCTTGGACCCTGCATGCCTCCCCAACGCGTTCAGTGCCGAGACAAGTACAGGCGAATCCGTTTTTGCTCAACTGCTGACCGGCGGAATCCCCAAGTTTGCGCTGGTCGTCCTTGCTGTAACCATAGCCAGCTTTGCACCCGCTATTGTCAGACAGGTACATGTCGTAATACTCACAGTACCCTCGCCCAGCACAAACAATTGTCAAATGCACAAAATAGCTTTAGAGTCTATGCGCTTTGAGGAGAATATTTGCATTAGCACTCCTGCTTCAAACTGTGTGGTGCGAGGTTTGTAACCTTGTTAATGGAAAAAGCAGCAGGGTTTAATTGTCGTGCTAGCAGCACAGCAGCACATGGTGCAATCACAGCAAGACACATTTTACCTGTGTGTAGGTCCCCATGGATGAGTGCTTTAATAAAGATCCTAAAAAGGAAAGATCAGTGGGCCCATTCAATGCCAATGCAGAGATTCGAAACGGACGTGCGGCCATGGTAAGCCACCACCCTGCTGTTTTGCTGCCAATTGTCACACTGATTGACATGAAACAGACCGTAAGAGCCGCTCAAACTGTTTGACCTTCTTCCAACTTTCTTCTGCAGATTGGGATTGCCCTCATACTATTGCTGGAGGGCGGCTCTGGCACGGCATTTTTCATATAGGTGCTATTTTCATCTCTCCAGCATTTGGAAAGTGTATTTGACGATTTTCATCATTTGCTATGAGTTATGAGGTTCTTTGAACACGTTCGGACTGCCAGGACGACTAGCAACAAATATCCGTTTCTGATAGGCATGATGGCTTGTTTACCAGTACACTCAGCAATCGAAGCCTGCTGCACGCTTGGAAGGGTGCAATTTCTGAAAGTAAGAACTGATGCTGTATGATTCTGCCATTAATAGCCTTCGGGACATATATTAAGGTAAGGTAAGGTAAGGTTACATCGCTATATATGCCTCTGGTGGGCATCTGAGCTTAATACTGTGGGGATGTAATTGGACCTTTCTTGTGTAGAGGCGTGATTTAGGTCAGGTCAGGTCAGGTTACATCACTATATATGCCTCAAAGGGCATCTCAGCGGAAGTTTGGAAAAAGCCTGAAACTACGCCTGGCTAAACAAAAGAAACAGAAGCTAGAGGAAACATGAACTGGTGTATGTAGAAGAGAAAAGTGTATAGAGAAAGGGAACGTTCGTTTTGAAGAAGCGCGAAGAGAAAGCATCAAGGAGAGCGAGAAAAAAGCTGTCGATATGTCTCAGGATATGTGTGTATAAGAAGTAAGCCTCAGTCAGAAACAGGAAACAAGAGGATGAGAGAGCCTCACAAAACCAGGAGTGCCAAGAGAACAAGTGCAGCGGAGCAGAAGAGAGAACAAAGGACGCATGCAAACCCCCAAAAACAGCTCCTCTCTCTCCTCTCTAGCTGCCCA
>Ga0307963_1001546_pt1 | contig 17679 bp, 17 predicted proteins | sample OrgLakmetagen594_FD_201829 | JGI IMG/M metagenome (GOLD analysis project Ga0307963, IMG submission 201829) | Saline water microbial communities from Organic Lake, Antarctica - #594 | ecosystem: Environmental > Aquatic > Non-marine Saline and Alkaline > Saline | place: Antarctica: Organic Lake...
GCTTCTCAGCACAATCGCTTAGTCTAACTGACAGGAATTTCTGGCTCTTTTGGTCTTTTTCTCTTTTTTCGACCCGCCACCGGACACCTGAAGTGAGAACCCATAAAGAGCAGCAAGAGTAAAATGGCCAAACATGTCATTGTTTATGTATAGGAACACATTTAATTATAAATATGGACTGGTACACATTTAATCATAAATATGGACAGGCAGTATGAACAGGTGTTTAGACGGCTTGTCGGTACTTCTTCAGTCATATGCAGCAAAAATGCAACGAGAAGATCACTGCTCTCTGCGTTAGTTCTATGCACCGAACCAATTTTTCTACCCATCCTTTTTCTCGGTCCTGAACTACCTTAACTTTCAGAGTGCTCCTTTCATTTGCTGAACTAAAAGAGTCGTTTTCACCATCTGCGCTTTTCTCCTCTTCTCACCTTTGTGGTTACAAGGCAAAATTGCACTTTGAGGTCTCTATCAAAAGTAGGGAAGCTGTTCAGATTGCTATGCACGCTAAGCCTGCCATGTCCAGCCGTTATGAGAAATCCTTTGCACAAGCCTAACTGGGTACGTGCCAACCGTAAGTGAGTGACCTTCATCTTGACCTTTTACTTCAGTGAAAACAATTCTGTAAATTGCAAGTAAACCATTTCTAAGTGCTACAAGTAGTTCCTCGTGTCTGCGATACTTCAGTGTGTGTGCCTCTTTTCTGAGTGCAACATTGCCTCCTTTGATTACTTTTCTGTAAAAGTAGTTCCTGCTTTGTAATAAAATATCTTTAGCGAATGAGAGGGTGCTTGGGACGTTCTGCATAAGCTCTATTGATGTCGTAGCGGCGGGTTGTAAAAGGCGTAAATAAGATGTAATTGAAGGACGTGTTTGTTATACAACGTTACAGAGCGATCTTGCTACCTCATACTGAGTTTAGCTTGTCTTTTATAAGCCCAAAGTTTATGCCTTGCAATTGCCGCGTTATGGTTCAAGCATATGCACGTGATACTTTTGGCACACTTGATACGCAAGTATTGATAGTTTTAGAGGTTCCCCATTTTCAAGAAACCTGCTGCAGGACATTATAAGTATAAGTTACTGCTCCTGCAGCAATCAAGCCAAAAAAGGGGGGAGTTGGAGTGATATAAGGAATACATTTTCGGTAAGTGAGTACATACTGACCATCCTCTAGGTCTCATGCAAACACCCAGGCGCATAATATTTGATGTTGCATAATTGTAAAATGGACCTAATTGCTGGTAGCACACGGCAAGACGGCCATCTTGCTTGTCGCCCTCTCCCAATTTAGTGTTATTATATAAGAGGATTTCCTCTCTCAGATCTATTGTGCACTGATATTTCCTGCGCTGCATACGGGCGAACCCATGGTTCTACTTAAGTAATCGTCATTTGGATTGGTGGACTGGTGTGAGCACTGGTCTGGAGTTTCTACTTCAAACTCGCTGGTCCCACCCTCCATCTAGATCTCATGAGTAATGTACTGTACTGACATGTACATACACACACATACACACACAGACGATACCTACTATGAATTAATTGCCTATGCGTATTATTGCTTGGTCCGTCCTTTTAAGGTTTGCAGGTACATGCGTTTATTTGTGGCAGATATCACTACCTGTGTAAAATAGCTGTTTCAACCAGCGTCGTCATTCTGAAGTTAGGTACATATAGGTGACACTTTTAATCCTGATTTGACACAGAACACGCTCAATGCAGCATTAATAGGGGGCCATGGTCACAAAGGAAATTGGCAGGTGCTGGATTTGTTGTGATATTGATGCAAGTGGCATCGTGCCGCCACCAATTGGACAGGCTGTTCTGTCTGCCACACAGTGTATGACAACACATGTGCCTGCAGCACCCCTTCGTATGTAAATACGACCATTGATATGCAGTAATCTAAAATACTTCTACAGGTTCCACCACAAGAAAAGTCTTACGTATGCAATGCCAAGTCTAAAGAAAGGGAGCTGCATACACCATCTACATTGTAGGTCTCATCACACGCAAAGATATTGCTACGACCTTCAAACATAAAAAAATCAAAAATCTTGTTCACGGATGCTTCCTCCACACCACATTATGATCGCCTTACAAAAACATGCAATCGTGAGAAGGAATGATGCCTTCTCCTCTAAGTCTCTGATTTCTCATTTTCCATCCCATTTACCACAAAAACGCTATTTTCATGCTCTAAGCAACAAGACATGCTGCTTACTCTGCCGTCCTGAGCACAGAGGCCACAGCCACTTTAACTTTTCTTCCTTCCTGGACTGAAAGGAAGACCACAGATCCTTATGCATCGCTCTACCGTAAATTCCCTCACATGCACAAATTTGGGCTTCATACCATCAATCCAACTCCAGTATGCAGAAGTACCCTTCTAAAACAATATACAGGCACCACTTCCCAAAAATACTTGGGATATGCCGATCATTGCAATATGGAGTACTAAAAGCAGAAACTGCCTCAATGCTTGCAACAAAAACCGGCAAAAATAGTTTACCAAAACAATGTTTAAGCCAAGTGGGAAAAGTGAATTCCCCTTTGCACTTAGCACTGAAGAAAGAGAGAGAGAGAGAGAGAGAGAGAGAGAGAGAGAGAGAGAGAGAGAGAGAGAGAGAGAGACAGCTGCTTACAAGAAATAGAGGAACACTGAACTGGCTAAAAACTGAATTCCCTCCTAGAACAGAACAAGAAGGTTAACCGCTGAAACCCATACGTGCCAACTAAGACAGCAAAAAGCGGAAGACGAGAGGAAGAGGGGAGCACTAAACCCAAACACTGATTAAAGACCTGGTGTAAAAAGGATGATTCCCAAGCGCAAGCTGCGGCAAGACAATTCCAATATCTGGTTGCACTCACCTTTAAGAATGTGAGTACTTTTGCAGCAAGCTACAGAGTACTCTGCAATTCCCTTTTCGTTATTACAAGCACGCTGTGATCTGTGGTACAGCATTTTTGGTGAAAATATTCACGGTATTAAAGAGGCTCCTTTCCCTAATTTACTGTGGGGAGGAAAAGAAAATGTAAAAGTTTACGCTGGGATACGCCAGCGTGCATTAAGGAAAGGCTCTCAGCTAGTGCTCACACTAGCCAGAGCCCCACCAAAAAATTGGAAAAAGAGAAACAACAGAGACTAATGAGAATCTGGAGGGTTGTCAGCCATGCAATCCGGCCTGCGCCTAGCCCTCCTGAAGCCAGCCGCCCTACCAGTAACCCCCCATCCGATTCCCTCAATATCACTGTTGTCGTTGCTGAATTGTATTTTGTGTCTTGTTTTTATGATCTTGTTTAAGCCTTTTATTGCATGGCAGTAGTGCAGTGGCTAGATAGTGCACTTTGTGCAAAGGGATGCCCAGGTATAGTAGAGGAGTTATGGTGTACTGACTGTAGATTGTGTCCCCGACTCCAAGGAGTAAAATATTGAAGGGTGACTTTGTTGTTATGAGAGATGCCTCCTTGTTTGTAGACGCTAGATAAGACGTAGATGTTGGTTGTGCGCTTTTATCTAATGTCTGTTGCGCGTTCAAATCTGAGCAGGATATAAATCCTACAAGGTGTATGTCTCTGTCCCTTGGGGAAATCTGTTTGGGGTCCAATTACCTGCCTCTTCCTTCGATGGGCATGATTAACACACCATCTGGATTAACACACCATCTGGCAAATAAGGAACATGATCACCGAAAGACATTACTTAGCATGCCGCATGATCTTTAAGGCTATCAGCAAAACAGGCTCCCTAGGGTTAGGGCAAGGTCATGCGTTGTTTCCAAGGATAGTGACGACACAGCCAGCATGATTAAGGGAAGGGCTGTCACATGTCACTGCGGTTAAGTACATTTAAAGCCACGACATTTCTTAACTCCAGCTGCATAAGAAGCTGGTTGCTGCTGCTCCATTTCCTCCTGCTCCATTTAATTGCTTGTATCATGTGCCACCACATAATCTCAGTTTCAAGGTTAGGGTTTTAGGGCTTCTAGCGCACCGGCAAAAGGGGTAGGGTTTAGGCAGGGTTAAAAACTACAGCATGCGCTCCAAACACATATGAAAAGCAGGATTTAGGATTAGAAACTGCAGCATGCGCTCCAAACACATAGTAAACTGGGCAATAATAATCACAGAGGTGCTAACGCGAGACGACACAAAGGTGCTTTGTGACAACTACGCATTGTCTATTTATTTGGCTAACTAGAAGGCTCCTGCTTTCCTTCAGCTGTCGCCGGGCTGAACTTTCTCCTGCAAGTAGCAAGTATGAAGTAATCAAGGAGACGGGCAGAGGAATGGTCACGTGTGTTTACCACATTTTTGTAACATAGGCAGCAAGTGCGTTTGTAACAAGGCATTACCACTAAATCACCACTATCAGCTGATTTGCATGACAGACAGACCTCCTGTGCGCAAATACCCTCGCACACCTGCAGCCACACACGCACGGACGGAGGCCTGTGGTTTGGTGCATTTGCTGTGGCCAGTGCTGTACCTTTCAGACCGTGTTGGCTCTCTGTTTGTTAATTACACTACAATGGTATGGTAGTTGGTTTGGTGCTGAAGCTGACAGTGCAAATAAACCACGTATGACGACAGCTACAGCAATGGGGATCCATGCAAGGGCCGCCTCTGCTGGGGGCTACCGGACCCTCTTTAGGAGGCAACAGGGGCTCTAGCCAGTAGCTGAAGCCAAAAAGGGATGATGACGAGGGGACGGATTAATATAGTACGCACACGCACACACGCACGGACGCACGGACGGACGGACGGTACACCATGATAATTGTACTTACGGAATTTTGCAAGCAGAGAACGCAACGTTTCCCGCTGCTCTGTTCCACATTCCGGCGCAGGATCACCCGGGCACCGCGCTTTGCAAGCCACTCATCCACCTCTTTCCGGTGAAGGATGGCGGGTGTCATGCAGAATTCTGGTTCATTAATCAATCATAGTATTTCACCTCTGGTAATTCAAGCAAGCGTTGATCCAAATAATTATTACAGTGGGTTTACTCCTGGACAACGTGGTTCGATGTGCACGAGGACGACCTCAAGACGTAAGTGAAAGCAAGCATTTGAGATGCAAGCCGAGTCTATTTTTTAGCCATGACTCATGACACAATTCGCACAAACCAGATGCATGCAGACAAGACGCCATGCCGCAACAAGCGAAGCCAGCCCTTCATCCGCCCTGGTAGCGACACAACCAAAAGGGACAAGGTGCCGTCCATTCCTCTTCAATAGATGTTGTGTTAGGGGAAACAAAGAGCTCGCTTCAGCTCAGCTCTTTTTTCAAACCCTCTTGCTGCTCGTGCTCCTGGTGTGTGTGCATTCTTCTGTTTGCTTGTAGTATATTGTACATCAACCGTGGAAATGTGTGCAGATATGTAGTGTGTGTATGGACGGCACAGCTGTGTGTGCCTTAATCTGTCTGTCTTCGTGGTCTTTCTTTTAAGAAGGCATCCAATTTGCGCACCTGTCTCACATTCTTTAAATCCTAAGGATTATGGACCGGTACATTTTGAAAGCTGGCGGCGTAAGCACTTTGTTTTGTTTTTGTATGGTAGGAATGTGTATGTGTATGTGTGTCCAAATGCCCAATCACCACCGTTTTATGGTATGCTTATATATAGGTAGCCAGGAAGAACTTATCACTGCCGCAAATATGGCTGTGCGCAATGGCTTATGGGTGCCGTCTGTAATCATTCGCCTATATATGAACTGAGCTGCTCTATGGACTAACAGAAATTTATGAGCATATGCTCATAATTATACCTATGTTAGCCGTGATCTTTTTCAGCTTCAATTTCAAATCTTTACACCTCTTCTTTTCTTTTTTGCTGGATGGACCTTTCCAATTCCTAGGTTTGCAGTTATTATTGCCTACGTATGCTGTGAATGTACAACGCTAATTGCTTGCATTATGCTCCCTTGTGGAAGATAGTGTTGTTCCTTCTTATAAAATTTCTTTTACAAATAAAGCCGGTAACAAGTTATTCTTAAGAACACCGTGATCTTTGACTTGTCAGATATTATTAGCTTAAATCACGTAATCACCTTCACAACAAAGTGATCACCTTCTCTTATTTTTATTCTCCAGGTGGGATGTTGTGTGACTCTGCATCCATTGGGTGGTGCAGAACACAAATCAATTTTTCCTAATCCCTGCCACTATCTGCGTTCGTTTCGTATTTTTTCACAACAAAGTAAGAAGTCACCACCTAAAAACTGCCAGTGGGTCATTTTCTCAATTTTCTTCTTCAGTTTAGTGTAGTTTGGATAGCAAAGGCCTTTAGCCTGGCATGGCTGCTTAACCTACAGGTCCCAACAAAAAATCAATCAAAAAGATCGTCAGCTGCACTTATGGAGAACTTGTAAACATCTGAGTGATGTTGATGTTTAATCTTCTCCGAATTCGGATCCTACAATGGTTACAATAGGGGATGACCTTCAGCCAAGTTGCTTGGTAGATCGGCTGCTGACTGGTCTCGGCCAGCCACGAATAAGGTTAGGTTACATTGCTATATGCCTCTGGGGGGCATCTGAGCGGAAGCTTGGAAAAGCCTGTAACCAAACCTATTCTTCTAGAAAAACAAGAAGGGAAAAAGGCTAGGCACTCAGCCACAAAAGAGGCCATACTTTCATGTATGTCTGGTTGGTTCAAAAGGGTTACAAGGGTTACAAGGGTGGCCTACAGCCCGAGTCTCTGGCTGATGATGGCAATTGGCTGGTGAAACAAAATCAACCAGTGTCGAAAATTGAAACTAAATCTGACAAGTTGATTCAAAAAAGTCCTCGAAGGAGTTGGGCTATCCTCAAACTGAGGTGGGAAGACCAGCTGGCGGTGCTGTGTGCGAAGGCTGACAAGATGTTCAAGCGGACAGTCCAGCAAAATGTGTTCCTCATCTTGAACAGAGTGCCTGTCACAGATCCTGAGCTCATAAGGCCTTCTATTCCTGTTATGTTCTTTGGACCAGAAAGTTATGGCCAAAAGGGCGAAGGCAAGAAAGTACACGGCTGAGATTGCTGGAAATATCCAAGCGTAGGTAAATGTGTTACAAATAGGTAACACAGGCTCACAATTTCGTTTTCTGTCATCCCACCAGCCAAGAGCAATCCCCAAAGGTACATCATAAGTCCTCATAATTCTGCTGGAATGATGATTATCATGTGGTGTCAATTTACCTATCAAGTTCTCTCCAGCTCCCGATGATATATTCGCGCAAAGTGAGCTCAAACTGTTTCAAATTAAAAGACATCATATGGCATTTAAAAATTGCTGAGACGTAGGGAAATCTTGGAGTGCGTGCAGAATCTAGTAGGTCCAGTATCACTTCTATTTGTAATATGAAGGCGAGCCCGCACAACTTTCTCAAGAAGAGGACTGTTTGAAGAGGCAGAGTAAATAGTCCAGAATGCATTGGAACCAATAGAAAAAAATGGGCATCTGACCTGTTTTGCGGAGCACGCAGTGAGTATCAGTACCTTCCTTGACACCCAGAAATATTATCAGGAAGCCAAGATGAAGGGCGTGTGTAGGGGTGGTTTTTGAGGAATCATATGTCAGAGAAGAAGTGGCCCATACTTGACAACCGTACAGACTAGCTGTCGAAGCAAAGACCTAGAAAAGCCACACAATTCAACAAGGTACACAGGGTGCATGCCGACGGAAAGTGTAAAGGTATGCTTACTCCCGAGCGCCTTAGCATACTACGAAAAACATTTAATATGGCAAAATGCAGCGGTCTACACGATCACGTCCAACAACCTCCTCCCGTTAGCTTTGCATAAGAACCTGTAGGCCTCATTGCACGTAAAGACACCTCTACACATAGACATACGAGCAAAAAAATCAAAGACTCTTTTGCACGAATACTCCCCTCCCCAAAAAATTGGCATCCCCCCTCGACTATGACCCCCAATTCCCCCATTACTGGAGTGAGCACCCAATGGACAAAGTGTTTGGGGCAAACACCAACGCCTTCTCCTCCCGATTTCCTGGGTTCTCTATCATATCTGCCATCCCATTTACCAAGAAAGCACCATGCTCATATCAACAAGACACGCTATCTACTCTACTGCTGTCAGCACAGAGGAAACTTCCTCCTGGAATAAAAAATGACCACAAATCCCTATGCATCACTCTGCCACAAATACCCACATTTATGTAAACTCCTGGGCACCATCCCATGAAACCAACTTCAATATGCGAAAGTACCCTTCTGGAACAACATACAAATACCACTTTCCAAACACTCCTGGGAATTGAAGATCATTGCCATAATATAGGCAGCAACAAACGGATGACCATGCAAAATCTCCAGATTCCTGAAACAGCTGAAAGTAGGATTGGATTGTTCCCAAATGGCTCTTCCCACCCCGCTTCTCAGATAAAGACAGATTTACCTCCAGCTGCCCAGATCTTTGTGCTGATTACTCCAATTTCTGCAAAAACACGAAAACAACAAACTACTGCAGGGGGATGGGTTCGTCGGAGTGGCAGGGGGCAGGCAGGGGGCAATTGAGGGAGACTGGGAGCACCCCAGCAGCACGCCAGCCACCAGTAGAGCCACCAACCCCAGACAGCACCGACCTAAAGACCTCAGCAAACCTCGGCGTAACATCCACCTCATCGAGATCAAGTACTGTGAAGACACCAGACCTCAGAACCAGCTGAACGCCGCAAAGGAACAGAACAAAGATCTCTGCAACATTCTCCAAGGAGCCTCGTTACTCTCCACATCATCCTTTTGGGTGTGGGTGGCACAATCTACAACACTCGCACTCTGTTAAGAAGCTTGCCTCTAAGCTCCATGTGCTCTCTGTGAACTTTGCTGCTTAACTTGTCCATACCAGACATTTCCTTTCCAACACTGTTATCAACTCTCATCAGGAGCTGGTTTCAGGCCAAGCCTGCAATTCTCTTGATCCCCATTGATTTTCCTTCCTTTTGGCGGTGAAGGAGCTTTATGGTACTTGGTACCAAAGTGGCTTCTTTTCCTTAATTAATGTGGGGAGTGGTTTTCACTGCCTGCGTAGGTCTTTCTTTTTCTTTTTCACCATCTGGACGGCTTTGATGTCTAGTTGGAATTTTTTGTTGTGTTGGGAAAACCTAATTGGACGTGTCTTTCAATGTCATTGGGAGGTTCAATGTTAAGGCCAGACGAGCATCCATTATAAACAGTTGCTGAGCCCAGCATGTGGGGAATATTTTCACTGCATGCATTGTTTTTTCTGTTCTGAGGTGTCTTCAAGGCAAGCGAATCATGTAGCAAGCACGTGAAGACAGTGCTCACTTACTCCCGGTCGATCAGATCACTCACAGATATTGGTAATTAAACTACAAACTCATTTGCAACACACGCAACCTAACATACTTTCCGCTACTTATACAAAATCTATGCAGCCGCAGCATCCCGTACCCAGAAAACTGAAGCGTCTAGAGTTGTTGCCGTGGATGCAAGTTTGCTGGATTGAGGGTGGTAGATTCCAGCTCCAATAGACTGAGATACATTCTTTGTTTAATACAACTCCCATCTGTGAAGGCCCATTCTTTCCAGTTAGGGGCCTTGCATTCTAGGAAGCGCTTTTGTTGCACATGATGGGACGGAGGAGACGTGGCTGTGTACTGTATCGCTAATGTCGCCAATATTTGCATTGGTAACTGTGTTTCTTGAGTCATTTCGGGGCCTACATATTTTTGCCATTCTTGGCAGTATCCTTTCAGTTGGTGGTTAAAGAAAAGGTATGGTGCCTGCGTATTTAAATGTTCACATTGCCGCTGGTGATAGGCCTTGTTTTATTTTCTCTAACCAGGATGGGTTTTTTGTACAAAGTTGCTCCCTGGCAGCTTTGTTCCAAAGCACTAAGACACGCGGTGCCCCATGTTGTTTCTGGTAGGGCTGGCGTTTTACTTTGCTGTTTGATCACTGACCTTGTCTCTTTTTCTGGTGTCTTGTTCAGTCTGGCCTCCCTCTCTTCTTGAAGCTGCCTTTTTTTTTTTGCTATAGCTCAACTGCCCTTGCTGGCGGATATAGCTGTGTAACCCTTACCCTTTGCTGGTAACGGAGTGGTTTCCGGAAAGACTAGTAAGGGAGCTGCATCCAGTTTGGGAGCGGCTGGAAGGTAGCGACTGCCTCTTGGTTATTCATGGTGGATGCGGTTGCATGTTGCACTACTTTAAGCATGTGCTTATCGTCATACATCGGGTGGCAGGTGGAAGACAGGGTTGACTTAGAAGGTGCTTTGATGACATGATTTGTGCTCGTCCTGTATACAGGATGCTGAGGCGTTGGGGGTTGATGCTGCCAGAGCCATAAACATATATTATCACCTCCGAGAGGTCTGTCACTTGGGTCATCTGCTTATGGTGGCCGTCTTAGTGTGTTGCGTTGCTCACAGACATGTGTTACCTTTAACTTTTCTGGAGGTGGTTTATTAAAGTCGATCTGTCTATCGACACTGGTTGATTTTGTTTCACCAGCCAATTGCCATCAGCCAGAGACTCGGGCTGTAGGCCATCCTTGTAACCCCTTGTAACCCCTTGATCTGTCTATCGATTCAATGGCTTACAGCAACCTGTGTCCTTGATGTCGTTCTAAAATACTACTAACGCACTGTATGATTATGCTGAGTGCAATCTAGCAAAGTATAAGCAGGCTTCAGAATGCCAAGCGCCTGTAATTAACAAATACAAAAGTTATAGCGTTGACAGATGCCAAACAAAAAAAGCATCACAGGCCTCACACCTGCATTTAGCACCTACAAACTCCTCCACCAACGAATAGTAAAAGAGATTTAATGGGAGTCAAGAGGAGCAAAAGTTCACATTATTTTGCCTGATCAAATCACTGTCACAGCAAAGTATAAGGCTCAGAACACCAACTAATAAATTCCAAAAAATACAAGTGCGGTTGTAGAAACCGGTATAAGCACTAAGGACCACAGCGATGCAAATAACTCACTCCTCTGCTGGCTGTTTTTATTACCTTGAACGCCTTTCTTGGTCTGAAGACCCCAACAACGACTATCAAAAAAGAAGGCACATCCAGACTATAGAGTAAGATAAACAGGAACTCTCGCCTGACAATCCACTAAATGTCTGTCACACAAATTGTTTATGCCATTGATTGGGCGTGGCGGTTCATTTAGGCCAAACCACTTTGATCTCCTATAAATTGAGTATCATCCTCATCTTTTCATGGCACCGGACATGCTTATGCATGCTGATATGCTGATCTATGAATGGATCAGCATGCACACAGCAAAATGCACGAGAAAATTCCACATTGTTCATAGAGACCTACCACCTTTACCACGTTGAAAGAAAGCATATTGAAGCGTCCATGCATCTCCACATGTATCTCGGTACACACTAAAGCATTTTTTGCAAGCAGGTTCAGCATAGCACAATGATGCTCCAATCTTATCTCAGCATCGAGGAATTGGTGTTACAAATTCGACTGAACCAGAGCATTGCTTCCAGCACACAATCTTCAGATAGCCTGTCCCTGGCAAACTGGCACCTGGAAGTCATCACAGTCAGCCACCCTCGCATTGTAATTCATGAACGAACTTAGGGTCATACCTGCGTCCAAATCTGCGTCCCAAGAGAAAACCCCCCCTAAGCCCATGAAGCGAGCCCAGCATATCTTCTGTCTATGAGTGTTGGGGGTATCAAATCCTACCCAGTTTTTGCCGTCATCCCAGGTACCTGAGCAGATAAGACGGAAGTTTTCATGTAAGGCCCTGAATGACGGTTGTCAAGCACACAATCATGAGCACAAACAATGATTGCTTTCTTGGGACGGTGGGAAATGGATGCATGCGTGTCACGGTCCTCGTACTCAGATGCAACATGCAAATTCCTTGCACAATTAGCAAGAGACAAAGGTATTGCCTCCGAGAATTATGTCTTTGACACTCACCATAGGCTGCCATAGCCACCGGATCCTCTTTGACTGTGTCCATGTCCAAGAAGCGTTCAATTTCATAGTAAGCAATGAAACCGTTCTCGTAAGTGCATGTCTCTGTTTTAATATCCGGAGCTCCTGCACAAGTGCCGGTAGGTGTAGGAATGGTGGTTGGTATGCTCTTACCACTAAGTCTTACCAGGAAATCTGCTGAAACTCAATTAGTTGTTGAAACTAGGTAATATCCATTCTGGCCTATTTTTCACGGAGGCAATGTGTTGATGTTGTCTAGATACTACCTACTAGTGGCAAAATGAATGCTGCTACAATTTAATTGAGCAATAGGCTTGGGAGCTTGCACAACAGAAACAATTCTCTGGAGAGACGTTGGTAGCAGAATAAATGTCTGGCACAATAACGCGTGCGGACATTGTACAAGACAATTTTGCAGAAATGATGCTCTGATCTGGAAGGATTACACTTCTGAGTACAGGGGTTCTTACTCTGAGTACAGGGGGTCTTTCTCTAAGGTTTGTTTTATCCTCACCTGCGGCAGGTGCTTGCCCTGGAAGATCGCTGTCAGTTGTGAGCCTGAAGGTTCTGCCGTAGTTTGCAAGCCCTAAATCCAGCTTCTCTGGAGGTACACCAGCGTTGATAAAGGCAGTCACAGCACCTGCAGATAGAGGTGAGAGATTGCAGGTACGTAAGACCTGATCAACCGCTCCATTGCCAGTCTCTTTCTATTCTGCAAATAGAAATTCCTTCCATAAAACGATTGCTTCTAATTTCCAGCAAATTTCATCATAGAAAAACACGCAGCTTGCTTCTTTGCGCCCTGTCAATCTAAATTAGGCTGAGACTCTCTGGACAACTTGATGCTTGCAAGACAGTATCACATACCATGTATGTCAAAGTTTTCTTTCTCTGCATAGCAATCGACAATGGGGGCGTGGAAATTGGCCGGGCCTTCTTCCCATGATCCTCCATGAAAATCATAAGACATCAAGTTGATGAAGTCAAATAAGGGTGCAACCTTGTCCAGCTCGTAATACAAATTGGGTGTGCTGGAAGCCTTTAAAGCCGAAGTGAGGAGCATCCCGGCAGCGTCTGTAGCCCTTCTCAAATCTGCCACTAGTGCAGTGAAATCAGAGACCTGTATTGTATGCGTGATGTGTGAGTTGGCCAGTACCATGTATCTACGATGTACATGCAGCAATTTTTGCAGGAATTCCATCAAACATACGGTCACATACGGCGTCTATGTATGGTTCTGGCCAAGTGATATGCCAATATTTAAGAATGCCGCTGTGCTGCAAATGCAATTACGAAACTAAATGTACAAGTGAGGACACGCTTGGGCAACTCCTCCAGAAACTGCCACTGCTCCTGACCAGCCTCTGCTACTTGCCTGCTGCACACATGCTGCATTACAGCTGCTTCCTCCCCCGGCCGTTCCTGCCCTTTCGGTGACTAAAGCAGCACAAGTTGCTGGCACACATAGCTCCTCTCCAATACTGAGTGCGGTGGGATCCTTCTTGGAGGGGTTTAAGCTCATGATGCTGTCGATAGCAGTCTCACAGGCGTCGGCTATCTTGTATAAAGAGTCACCAGGTTGGACGGTGTACACCTCAGATGAAGAAGATGCACAAGGCGCAGCTCTGCTGCTGCTGCTGCCACCGCTGTTGCTGCTGCTGCTGCTGCTGCTGCTGCTGCTGCTGCTGCAGAGTGTTGGGCCATCATGGCCTGCAAAGGAGGAAAGCACATACAGCAGCCATGAGCTTGATGCATTTCAGGGTGCCACATTGCTTCCCAAGTTTGGTCTTCTACAAAGGTCAGCTGTACAATTGGGTAAGGGCACACTTAGCTCATCCGGTTAGCAACAGTGTGGCTGTATTGAAATTGCGAGTCACACTAATCAATCAATCATTATATTGGAGTGGCTGCATTGAGATCGCAAGTCACACCAATCATTATATTGGAGGGTCCAAGCAACAGTCCCCAAAGGTTGAATAAAACATCAAAGGGCAACCACTCACATGCCACTTGAATCATGACGCCCCAGTCTGAAGCTCTGAAGCTGGCATAATAACCTTGGTACAAATTAATAGGACTGATCGACACACCTGGCAACTATACCCTGGCATTGCTTTTCATGGAAGAGCAGCATGCGTACAAAAAATATGGTCTCCATTGTTGGTCTTCATTGTATAGCAAAAAATGAAGCTGGTGCTTTGGTCATAACAAGAATAATGAGAATGTCAAATGGATGCTTGAACCAAGTAGGGTTCATGCTGCGGTTAATTTGCACTTGTCCACCAATTTGCATATAAAGAGGGCTATTGCTGACTTGCAGTTATATTCCGTTTGCATCGTGAGATGGCGTTGTATCGCTTACAAGGAGTAACAAAAATTACTAAAAAAGCTAGGTTCTACTCCGGCTTGGCTTCATCGAATGTTGAAGGGGAATCTACACAGGCCAACCATCCAAGTAGAAAAGGTTAATTCCCACAGCGCAAGCTGTGGCAAGACAGTTCTAACTACATTTGGTTGCTTTTGCCTCCAAGAACGAGAGTACTTCTGCAGTCCTCACAGCTTCCCGGACAAGAAGGAAAAAAGGCATATTTTAAACTTAACTAAGAAGGAGGAAATAAAAACATGCAGAACCTTGAAAAAATAGATACAAAGCAAGAGTGATATGAGATTTGAGTGATATCACTTTGCTTCACTCCAAACTCCAAGATCTGGAGTTGAACTGTTAAACACACTGGACTCAGCAGTCTGCACTGATCAGCAGTCTGCAATACTTACACACTGAACTCAGCAGTCTGCACCATTGTAAAGCCCTTCTACTACGTTTGATGAGCACTTTAAGCTGCAGGAAGAGAGCCATGCTAGTGAACCCATCATCCAATGTGATACTTCTTTCTTTCTGAATTGCCTTCCTTTTGAGTCCAACTTGCCCAGCAGCACAAGCTGCTTAATAAGCAGTAAGGAAAGAAAGCCTATTTTTGACGACTCATATTCTTGCACCTTTGCATCCGGAATAATTACAGTTACATTTGTACCTTTTTTGCTGGAACGTTTGCTCACTTCTTATTTGAGTCTGATTATTAGTATCACAGGCAAGCACAACTCACCTGGCCATTCCCAATCCAGGTCGATGCCATCAAAGCCGCGCTCCTTGGCATATGATACGGCAGAGCTCACAAAGGCTGCACGTCCCTCAGAGGTTGATGCCAATTCAGGGAAGATGCGCTCTGAACCAGTGCCTTGCAAGCACAAGGAAACAGGGACAAGGAAAGCAGGGAAAAAAGGTCGGATGGTTACAGAGAGTAGGAAGCATAAGTCTTGAAGGGATTTGTTTGCATTTCTATACTTTCAACAATGCCTGGTGAGTTGTGCTTTACTAGAGTGCTTGTCCTATCATACTCATGCTTGCTGTGAGAAATTGCAAAGGTGTGATGCTGCTGTTGTTCACATTATTCCCACCTTCGAATACACCCCAGCCAACAGAAAACGAGTAGCCACCAATAGAAATCAGGGTCTTTAAATTGGAATGGGAACGCTTTTTAGCCTGAAGTTCAGCTTGTAACTGCTTGTCTTTGGGTTCTACGTCAACCTGCAGCACGTCCGGGAAAGTGATAGGAATGAGGGCTTGAAGATCATGGTGGTCTGAAAATTTTATTTTAGCTCAGAATTTTGCTCAGAGCCGCTTCACTGTGTCAATATGCAGTACATGCAAACAAAGGGGAGAAAGCTAGGTCCATGCTACTTGTCGAGGTGTGTGTGTATGTGTGTGTGCATGTGTGTGTATGTGTGTGCGTGTGTGTGCATGTGTTTGCGCGTATGTGTGCGTGTGTGTGTGTGTGTGTGTGTGTGTGTGTGTGTGTGTGTGCTCTGTGCCACCCTGCAGTGCAAAGGAAACGAGAAACACCTCATTGACCATAAAAAGGATGACCTACAACTTTTAAATGAAGAGCCCAGCTGGGGATTCCACTGCTGGTCACCAACTGTCCCAAAACTTTAAGATCTCCTACTCCTACTCCGCAAGCATGCAAATCCAGCACTTACTACTTTCCATGTCCCAGCTTCAACCTTTGCAAAGGCATAGAAAATGTGGGTGAAGAAGGAGTCTAAGCCAGGAATGACGGGAACGCCAGGGAACACATTCCGATCCACCACAGAGGCAGGCGTGGTGGCAAAATCTTTACACCATTCTGGGCGTGAAATCCCGCCAGGTGCACTAGTGATGTTTCTATACTCTGCGTTGTAGAATCAGGTAAGAAGAGAAAGGCATTTTTTACGTACAGAGCCTAAGCTGTAACAGACTGATGAGGAGCAGTGTAACACCACACAAGGAAACCTGTGTGACAGAACCTGTTTGTTTGCTACAAACTACTGTGTGTGTGTGCATGCGTGCGTGTGTGTAGTTTCTCTATGCGTGCTCTGTGTAGTTTAGAAGTAGTGGGAAGGCAATCATGGTAGACTTTTCAACGCCATGCTTTGCATCACACCCGACAGGCACAGCACACAGGAAGGCACCAATGAGTTTGATTGGAAAAGGGCGTTTGTATTTGATAAGCACCGAAGCCATTAACACGCAAGAGCTAGCCACGTCTAGCATCACTTACGTGCCCAGCTAGTCACGTAGGTAGATACTCGTGAGAAGGTGTGCTGCGTGAGGACGTCAGGAGATGAAGGGCATTCCCTTGGTGGGTTGAGGTCGGGTAGGGTCTCCTCAAAATAGACATAGTCGTCTGGTTTTTCAATCTTGGGAGCACCAAACGCTTCAGCAAATTTGTTGCCAAAATCAATAAACCTACAATTAATAGAAAAGACAGAAGGCTTGTATTGATAGATATCAAATCCTTTGAGCTTTTGCTTCCCATTATGCAATGTACTCACGCATCAGCCACTTTTTTGAGGAACTCAGGCGCAACCACCTTCACATTGCCCCAGCTTCCTGTGTTACTATCACGCAAGCAAAACTCTTCGCACTGCAAATACGGTAGCTCACACAAGCTCCCTGGCACGGTGTAAGGCTGCGGATGACAAGGAAACACACGCACTGCTGGCTTTGTTTGCTTCGCGTGGAGGAATAGAGGAAGGTTTTCTCTGAGATGCCTATAGCATGGTGGAGCAAGGAGGAACACAATTGGCAAGGAATGCACAAGACAGTGAGCGATAAGCATTTACCTTCCAGTAGACATCAAAGATGATGGTTGCAACACCGACATTGAGGGTTATCTGTACCGACATGATGCCTTGAAGATAAAAGTAGTCCCATTTCAAAGTCTGGCAAAAACTGTCAGGATCTATTAAAAATGAGATTGCTTCCAGCAACTCTCTAAGGACGCAGAGCTGCATTTGGTGTAAACCACAAAAAAATTAGCATGTGTAGATCACAGGACGCTTGCTTTGCATAAAATTCACCAGGATGCTGATGTTAGGAAGCAATGGCAATGCTGATTTATTTACAAGCCCTTACCTTGATTGAGAGCGAAATCTTTTGCTCCATAATTCCAACAGCTGCCTCTTTCATCTGAGCATAGCTGCCAGTCCCGCACTTTTGGTTTTGCACAGCGTCAGTCAAAGCATCAACATCAACTGAACCACCCACACCAAAGTCGCTTGCGTCCAGGAATTCACATACGTACAGCTCACCATTGACGTGGTGAAGCTGGTGGGTGCGCATGCGTGTGTGGGTGTGGGTGTGCATGTGTGCATTTGCATGTATTTGTGTATACCTGTTGTGTGTATTGTGC